>SKEL01000840.1_pt1 | contig 31230 bp, 30 predicted proteins | sample 4826741 | NCBI WGS metagenome assembly SKEL01 (sample SAMN11008810, study PRJNA524170) | human gut metagenome | biome: Human fecal sample; material: Feces; isolation source: fecal sample from pouch patient p33 | host: Homo sapiens | place: Israel: Tel-Aviv | collected 2016-03-22
TTACCGAATCTGAACAATGGGATACGGTAATAGAGGGAAACGATGACCTTTTAGAGAAATATATGTCCGGTAAATCATTAGAAGCATTGGAACTCGAACAAGAGGAAAGCATAAGATTTCAGAATTGCTCCTTGTACCCTGTTTATCATGGAAGCGCAAAAAGCAACATAGGGATTGAGCAGCTTATAGAAGTGATAACGAATAAATTTTATTCATCAACATACAGAAAGAAGTCTGAACTTTGCGGAAATGTCTTCAAAATTGAATATTCGGAAGAAAGACAACGTCTTGCATATGTACGCCTTTATGGCGGAATCCTGCATTTGCGGGATTCGGTTAGAATATCGGAAAAGGAAAAAATAAAAATTACAGAAATGTATACTTCAATAAATGGTGAATTATGTAAAATTGATAAGGCTTATTCCGGGGAAATTGTTATTTTGCAAAATGAGTTTTTGAAGCTAAATAGTGTTCTTGGAGATACAAAGCTATTGCCACAGAGAGAGAGAATTGAAAATCCGCTCCCTCTGCTGCAAACAACTGTTGAACCGAGCAAACCTCAACAAAGGGAAATGTTACTTGATGCACTTTTAGAAATCTCCGACAGTGACCCGCTTCTACAATATTATGTGGATTCTACGACACATGAAATCATACTTTCTTTCTTAGGGAAAGTACAAATGGAAGTGACTTGTGCTCTATTGCAAGAAAAGTATCATGTGGAGGTAAAAATAAAAAAGCCTACAGTCATTTATATGGAAAGACCGTTAAAAAAAGCAGAGTATACCATTCACATCGAAGTGCCACCGAATCCCTTCTGGGCTTCCATTGGTCTTTCTGTAGCACCGCTTCCATTAGGGAGCGGAGTACAGTATGAGAGCTCGGTTTCTCTTGGATACTTAAATCAATCGTTTCAAAATGCAGTTATGGAAGGGATACGATATGGCTGTGAACAAGGATTGTATGGTTGGAATGTGACGGACTGTAAAATCTGTTTTAAGTATGGCTTATACTATAGCCCTGTTAGTACCCCAGCAGATTTTCGGATGCTTGCTCCTATTGTATTGGAACAAGTTTTAAAAAAAGCTGGAACAGAATTGTTAGAGCCATATCTTAGTTTTAAAATTTATGCACCACAAGAATATCTTTCACGAGCATATAACGATGCTCCCAAATATTGTGCAAATATCGTAAATACTCAACTGAAAAATAATGAGGTCATTCTTAGTGGAGAAATTCCTGCTCGGTGTATTCAAGAATATCGTAATGATTTAACTTTCTTTACAAATGGACGTAGCGTTTGTTTAACAGAGTTAAAAGGGTACTATGTTACTACTGGTGAATCTGTTTGTCAGCCCCGTCGTCCAAATAGTCGGATAGATAAAGTACGATATATGTTCAATAAAATAACTTAGCACATTTTATATTGTTATATAAATGTGGCTTCTTGTTAAACGAAACGAGATGAAATATTCTTTAATACAGATTTGAATTAAAGTGGAAAGGAGGAGATTGTTATTATAAACTACAAGTGGATATTGTGTCCTATTTGTGGAAATAAAACAAGACTACGAATACGAGTGGATACTATACTTAAAAATTTCCCTTTATACTGCCCCAAATGTAAGAACGAAACTTTAATTAATGTTCAAAAAATGAATATAATAACAATCAAAGAGCCAGACGCCAAGACGCAGAGCCGATAATTTGAGAAATGAAACTCTCATCTTATCGGCTCTTTTTGTTTATCTGAATTTTACTGACTAGCCTTCAATATTTCTTGCTTCATTGATACCTTTTGCTAGTGCTTCCATTAAGGATAGTTCTTTGTCTGTAAAGCTATCCATGTATTTTTCTATCTGTAGCCTTCGAGTGCTTTTTATCAAATTATCTGTAGGTAAGAAAAATTCATCAATAGACACATGGAGTAATGATACAAGATCATAAAGCACCTGTGTACTTGGGTGTTGCCCTTTATTTTCTATATTTGTTAAATAACGTGGGTCAATTTCAATGATTGTTCCTACTTGTTCACGGGTGAGACCACGTTTTATTCGAGCCTCTTTAATCGCTAGACCAACGGCTCTAAAATCGTATTTATCTTCTTTTTTACGCATAATAAACCACCTCTATACATTTTACTGTTCCTATCCAAGTGGAAACAGGTATAGAAAAACGTGTTATGTAGTTTGTGAGTTCTTTTAAGAGCGCTATTATGCTTATGAATGTGATAAATCCAATCTCAAATAGAAAGGTCGCTGATTTTATTTACCCATACAACTATATAAAATTTAGTTATGCTGCTAAAAAGTAGATAAAATTGGCGACTGAATGGAGGTCACAGTCGCCATGAAAAAGATACGTCACTATCTAATTCTCTTAATTAGGTTCTTATCAAAAAAACTTACCCACCTACACTAGATAAATATGACCATCAATGTGGTTTTACAAATCGTATAGACAGAACAATTGAAGCACATGAACAGAGAAAACAATCTGTTTATGTGTTTTTTTGGCTACTTCGTGAATATCTTTTAAGATTTTTCTTCACTTATGCAACAAATCCCCCTTTCGTGTCGGGACTTAGTATGAAGGGAGATAAAGAAGTACATGCCACTCCCTTTCACGACAGAAAGGGGGTGAAAAACATGAAACCATCTTCTTTTCAAGAAACCATAGAAAATCAGTTTGACTATATCTGCAAACAAGCCATTGAAGATGAACGGAAAGATTATTTCAAACATCTAAGCAGACTGTCCAAAAAAGAAGTTTCATTTTCTGAAATAGATAACTACCTTGTCACCTCTTTTTCTACGGTTGATACGTATGTCACTGATTTTCAACTATTCACATTGTATGGATTAAGAATCAATGTTGAAAGTGATTTGTTAAGCGAAGCCTTACGCCACCTTCCAGAGAACAAGCGGAACATCATTTTACTTCATTATTTTATGGATATGAGTGATGTGGAAATTGCAGAATTACTAAATGTAAATCGTTCAACAGTTTATCGTCATCGAATAAGTGGACTAGCCATGATTAAAGAATTCATGAAGGAGTGTAAAGAATGAAAACAGCCTATCCAAGGGTTCCCTTCCCCCTCATTGTAAAGGCGACAGATGGCGACGTGGAAGCAATTAATCAGATTGTTAAACATTATCGAGGGTATACCTCAAAACGTTCTTTGCGTCGCATGACAGACGAATATGGCAATTCTCATATGGTTATTGATGAAACCCTACGTGGCAGAATGGAAACAAAACTCATCACCAAGATTTTAGCGTTCGAAATTAAATAATCTCATTTTTTCGTGGAAGCGTGTTGAACCGTTCCACGCTTCCCGATTTGGGAGGTTTGTTATTCCATCAAAGCCTACTGTATGTTCAGTATGTTTTGATAGGCTAACAAGCCAAACGTTCTTTGACAATTGAATAAAGCCAATCGAATACGTTTCGATAAGAAAAGAGCCAACGAACTAACACGCCATGATCTATGAAGATAGCGAGCGATTCATGTTAAAACTTCGTAAACAATCTTTAGCAGGATTGTTGCCATGACTTTCTTATCGTGATAATGATACTCCCGTATAGCCACAGTCCGAGCGTTAGTAGCGTCGCAGACAATGGGTACGGCTACATGAAAATCATGCAGGGGTGAAATGCCCGTGAGCTTTGCTAGAGCTGTTCGATTGCTGGGATATTCTTCTCTTGTCAATGTATTATCATAAAAATATTTGATATAATTATAGGTGAATATTGGAGTTTTCCTAGCCTATAATGGGAAAGGAGTAATAATGATAACGGTCACAAAAAAAGATTTAGTTGAGCTAGGATATGGAACTTCTTTTTCAGCAGACATCATAAAAAAAGCAAAAGAATTGATGATTACAAAAGGGCATACCTACTATCAATCTCGAAAGTTAGATAGAGTCCCTCGTGAAGCTGTTGAAGAAATTCTAGGAATTCGGTTTTCAAATGAAAACAGGTCTGAGTAGTTTTTGCACAGTAAGGAGTAAAAACTATGGTTAAAGACCCAATAAAAAAAGCAAAGAATGGAACCTATTATTTTCGTGCAAATCTAGGTTATGATTCTAAAGGAAAAAAAATTCAAAAATATCGTAGTGGATTCACTACTAAAAAAGAAGCAAGAGAAGAATATTCAAAACTACTACTGATGAAACCAGAAGAATTAAGTGAGAATAAGGATAAAATGACGTTTAATCATTATATCTTTGAAATTTTTCTTCCATGGTATAAGACACAGGTAAAGCTCAGAACATATGAAAATCGCTTACCAACTATTAAGAAACATTTCTCTTATTTTGATAAAATGGCTGTTTCCGATATTGAGCCTATTGATGTGCAAAATTGGCAACTAAAATTATCAAAGAAATGTAAGTCTTCTTATGTGAGAGCTGTTCAAGGACTATTTTCAGTTGCTATGGATCGAGCAATTGTCCTTGGGATAACCACCACAAATCCATCTAAGATTATTGGCAATGTGAAAAAGCAAAAGTCTAAAATTGAATTTTGGACAAAAGAAGAATTTGAAAAAGTAATCTCTCTAATTTATAAAGAAGATTACTATCAACACTTTTTATTTATCTCTCTGTGGTTTTTATTTATGACTGGAATGCGAATTGGTGAAGCTACTGCCATTCAATGGGAAGATATTGATTTTGACTCTGGAGTACTAACCATCAACAAAACACTTTATTACAAGAATCAATCGGATTATAGATTTGTTGAACCAAAAACAAAGGCGAGTGTTCGTCATATTGTATTAGATGAATGTACTCTAAATTATCTATCCGAATGGAAGAAAGCACAACAAAATCTAATTCAGACAGACTTTGTAATGAGCTATAACGGTATTCCTACCCAAAAACATACGCTAGCACATGCTATTGAACGCTATGCTAAGCTGGCTAGTATTCATCGAATCAGAATTCATGGTTTACGGCATTCGCATGCTTCCTTGTTAATCAGTATGGGAGAAAACCCACTCATCATTAAAGACCGTTTAGGACATGAAGATATTGAGACGACTTTAGGAACGTATGGACATCTTTATCCTAACAGTAATTTTGAGGTAGCTAACAAATTAAATGGAGCCATTTCCTTTAAAGAAGCAAAACAAAATTATGATACTTCACCAAAGAATCAATTTACTGTAGACTACTTGCGAAACAAAGAAATGAAAAAAGTGCAATAAAAGTGCAGTAAAAAAATAAGAAGAGCCAGAAACCCTTGATAAACAAGGATTTCTGGCTCTCCTACAACTACTCCCATTCAACTGTCGCAGGTCTTTTAGTCTTTCCAGGAGCAATTATTGGTGCCTGCTTTGCACCGTTTAGCGGCAGAATTTTAGACCGTTTAGGTGCTAAAAAGCCAATTATTTTTGGGGTTAGTTTACTTGCCTTTGCTCTTTGTCTCTTTAGTATTTTGGCCTTGCATTTACCGAATACTTGGTTAACTGTTATCTATATTCTATCAATGGCAGGTACTGGAATTGCCTTTGGTAATATTATGACAAATGGTCAAAAACAAGTAACTTCAGACAAACGAGCAGATGCCAATGCTATCTTTAATACTTTGCAACAATTTGCTGGTGCAGTTGGAACGACCGTTGCATCTTTGGTTGTTGCGCTCAGTCAATCAAACACAAGTATCAGCTATTCAGAAGCAACGGCTAGAGGGTCACGAAATGCCTTTATCATTTTGCTTGTCTTAGCTGTTATTGAATTGATTATCTTATTTAGAGTTGTTGATGGTAAAGAAAAAGAAGCTTAGATGTTATCAAATATGAGGTTGAGCGGGTTCGTCTCACCTCTTTTTTTGACAGATTTTGAGAAAGTCATTGACAAGCTTTATTGCGATATTTATAATGAAATTTGTTAAAAATGGAGGAAAATGATTATGAAAAGTATCGGAAAAGCTTTAGGAAAAGAAATTGCTAGGATCGTAGTGATTCTTGTTGTTATTGCTGCTGTTGTTTTTTATTTGAAAGACAATAATTGTTTAAAAAAAATCTTTGGCGGTGACACAGAAGCTAAATATGAACATGTTGTCAAACGTTTCTCAAAGAAAAATGAATTACTTGTTGCAGATGCAGCAGTAGATAAGACTGCGACGCAGACATTTAATTCAAATGCGACTAAAGACTGGCCAGACTGGACAAAAGCAATTGCTAATGTGATTGTCAGCCGTAAATTGGAAATGAAAATTCCTGTAAAAACAGAATTTAAGCTAGAATTGGCAGATATCTCTAAAAACGATATTGACATCAAAAATAATGTTTTGACGTTCAAAAATCCTTTAACTGTAAAAGTTGATTCACAAAAAGAGGGTGACCTTGAAATTGTGTCTTCTTCATCTGGAATTGTTGATAAAGCAGTTGATGCTTTTACTTCGGATAAAAAAGCAATGGAATTTTTAGATGAAAAAAGCCAAAATGCTATTTATGAAACAAGTAACAAAGTTATGGCACAGGAAAAAAATCAGAAGAAAGTAGCCAAATACATTAGTCAGGATTTGGAACAATTACTTAATCTCAAATCTAACGATAAAATTAGTGTTAAAGTCAATGTTTCAGATTTGAAATTTGAAAATATTGACCCGAAAGAATAAGACAATCTATGAAGCTGGGGTAGAAAGGATTATCCCAGCTTTTTAGTGAAAAAAGTCCTAATTATAGAAGTGTTTTTCAATTCGCTATATTTGGGCAAATATGTTAAAATAAATAGTAAAATATATTTTTTTGGAGAGTAATTTGAGTATAGACGATTATAGGCCGACCTTCGTGGTTGAGGCAGTTTATGATTTAAGAGCAGATGATTTGTTGCGACATGGGATTCATGCCGTTTTAGTAGATTTGGATAATACTTTGATTGCATGGAATAACCCTGATGGTACACCAGAAGTTCGCGCGTGGTTGGATGAAATGACTATGGCGGATATTTCGGTGGTTGTCGTATCAAATAACAGCCATTCACGTGTGGATCGTGCCGTGTCACGATTTGGTGTCGACTTTGTCAGTCGCGCCATGAAACCTTTCACACGAGGAATTAATATGGCAATCAAGCGTTATGGATTTGATCGTGATGAAGTTATCATGGTTGGTGACCAATTGATGACAGATATTCGTGCGGCTCACCGTGCTGATATTCAGTCTGTTTTGGTAAAACCTTTGGTTAAATCTGATGCTTGGAATACTAGAATTAATCGCTGGCGTGAACGCCGTGTTTGGGGCAAACTTGAAGAAAAATACGGAAAAATTCAATATCAAAAAGGAATTTAATGGAAGAATTAGTATGTATTGGCTGCGGAGCCAAAATTCAAACTGAAGATAAAGAACAAGCAGGATACACACCAAAAGCAGCACTTGGAAAAGGGCTTGAAACTGGTGAATTGTATTGTCAAAGATGTTTTAGACTACGTCATTATAACGAAATCACTGATGTGCATATCACTGATGATGAATTCTTGAAACTTCTTCATGAAGTTGGTGATAGTGATGCCCTTGTGGTTAATGTTGTGGATATCTTTGATTTCAACGGTTCAGTTATCCCAGGATTGTCACGTTTTGTCTCTGGCAACGACGTCCTACTTGTCGGAAATAAAAAAGACATTTTACCTAAATCAGTCAAAACTGGTAAAGTCACTCAATGGTTGACTGAACGTGCACATGAAGAAGGACTTCGTCCTGTTGATGTTATCTTGACAAGTGCCCAAAACCATCAAGCCATCAAAGACTTGATTGAAAAGATTGAAAAATTGCGCAAAGGTCGTGATGTCTACGTCGTTGGTGTTACAAACGTTGGTAAATCAACACTTATCAATGCAATCATCAAAGAAATCACAGGTGAAAAAGACATTATCACAACATCACGTTTCCCTGGAACAACGCTTGATAAGATTGAAATTCCTTTGGATGATGGTTCTTACATTTTTGACACACCAGGTATTATTCACCGCCACCAAATGGCGCACTACCTTGGCGACAAAAATCTAAAATATATCAGTCCGAAAAAAGAAATCAAGCCCAAAACTTACCAACTTAACCCTGAGCAAACATTGTTCTTAGCTGGTTTGGGACGATTTGATTTTATTTCAGGGGACAAACAAGGTTTCACAGCTTATTTTGATAATAATTTGAAACTTCACCGTACAAAATTAGCTGGTGCAGATGCATTTTACGACAAACACGTTGGAAGTCTTTTGACACCACCAAGTGACAAAGAATTAGCTGAATTTCCAAAACTTGTCCGTCATGAATTTACCATTAAAGATAAAATGGACGTGGTTTATTCAGGACTTGGTTGGATTCGCATTAAAGCATCACAAGCAAACCCAGTGAAGATTGCTGCGTGGGCACCAGAAGGTGTGGCAGTAGTGATTCGTAAAGCTTTGATTTAAAAAATAAAAAGAAAGGAAGTCTGGCTCAAGCTCTCTTTGAGTTGGACGAGGGCTAGTAGCAGATGATTCTTTAGCGACATCTGATTTTGAATGCCCTTAGAGTTATAGATATGTTAACATCAAAACAACGTGCTTTTTTGAAATCACAAGCACACTCAATGAAACCAATTGTACAAATTGGGAAAAACGGTCTTAACGACCAAATTAAAACAAGCGTCCGCAATGCATTGGATGCGCGTGAATTAATCAAAGTCACTCTTCTTCAAAATACTGATGAAGACATCCATGAAGTGGCTGAAATCTTAGAAGATGAGATTGGTTGCGATACTGTCCTTAAAATCGGACGTATCATCATTCTTTACAAAGAATCATCTAAAAAACAAAACCGCAAAATCTCACCAAAAGTTAAAGATTTGAACAAATAAAAGTCTGTTTTTGCAGGCAATGTAGTTAGTTGAGTTTGGCACTTATTGTGTAAAGCTCGGAGGTAGTCGAATTGGCATTAGAATTATTGACTCCATTTACCAAAGTGGAATTGGAGAAAAAAACAAAAGATAAAAATCGTAAACAAATCGGGATTTTAGGTGGTAATTTCAATCCTGTTCACAATGCTCACTTAGTTGTTGCTGATCAGGTTCGCCAACAATTGTGTTTGGATAAAGTTCTTCTCATGCCTGAGTATGAACCTCCACACCTTGATAAAAAAGCCACGATTGATGAGAAACATCGCTTGAAGATGCTAGAGCTAGCTATCGAGGGTGTTGATGGTCTTGGTATCGAGACGATTGAGCTAGAGCGAAAAGGTGTAAGTTACACTTACGATACCATGAAACTCTTGATTGAAAAGAATCCTGACGTTGATTATTATTTCATTATCGGTGCTGACATGGTGGATTATCTGCCAAAATGGTACAAGGTTGATGAACTTATCAAGATGGTCCAATTTGTCGGCGTTCAACGTCCAAAATATAAAGCCGGAACATCTTATCCTGTTATTTGGGTCGATGTGCCTATGATGGACATTTCATCAAGTTTGATTCGTCATCACTTTGAAACTGGATGTCGACCAAACTTTTTGACACCACCAGCTGTTATCGACTACATTGAGAAAGAAGGTCTTTATCGTGGCCTATGAGACATATACAGCAGGAATTGAGCGAGCTGAGCTTTTAGATAAAGTTGCTGCAGTCATGAGCGAGAAACGCTTCAAGCATGTGCTTGGCGTGGAAAAATCAGCAATTGAGTTAGCTGAACGCTATGGCTATGACACTGAAAAAGCTGGGCTTGCTGGATTGATTCACGATTATGCCAAAGAACTTTCAGACCAAGAATTTCTGGATTTGATTGACAAGTATAACCTTGACCCTGAGCTCAAAAAATGGGGTAACAATGTCTGGCATGGCATGGTCGGCATTTATAAGATTCAAGAAGATTTGGGCGTGATAGATAAGGAAATCTTGCGCAGTATTGAGACACATACCGTTGGTTCTGGTGAGATGTCGTTGCTTGATAAGATTATCTATGTCGCTGATTACATCGAGCCAGGTCGCCGTTTTCCCTTGGTGGAAGAAGCGCGCGTGATTGCGAAGGAGTCGCTTGATAAGGCAGTTGCCTACGAGACTGTCCATACCGTTGAACACCTCGCTCACCAAGCCTTCCCTATTTTCCCACAAACCATTGAAACTTATAATGTGTATGTTGGGTTTATGAAAGATGACAAATGAAAACAGCTCTGTTAGTGATTGATATTCAAACAGCCTTGATAGAGGCTAAACCGTATGCAGTTGATAACTGTTTGTCTGTCTGGCAAAAAGCAATCGCCACTTGTCGTGAGAAAAACATTGAGGTGATTTACGTCCGTCACAATGACGACGAACTACTAACAGGAAGTCATGGCTGGGAAATTTACGAAGCTATTGCTCCAGAAGTTGACGAGAAAATCTTTGATAAGCATTACAATAGTGCTTTTAAAGAGACAGAGTTACAGGCTTATTTGAAAAAACATGATGTTAAGCATTTGATTGCTATTGGTATGGCGACCGATTACTGTATAGATACGACTATTAAAGTAGCTTTTGAGTTAGGGTATCAGGTGACCGTTCTCAAATATGGGACAACAACATTTGATAGTAAGTTATTGACAGCCGAACAATTGCAAGTACATTATGAAAATATTTGGCATAATCGTTTTGCCAAAGTAAAAACGATAGAAGAATTATTGAAAGAGGATTTATATTGACTAAAGAAGAACTTTTAGCTGTTGTTGTGAAAGCAGCTGATGAAAAACGTGCAGAAGACATGGTTGTCTTAGACCTTTATGGATTGACTAGTGTGACAGATTATTTTGTAGTGGTTAGCGCTATGAACACACGTCAACTGGACGCTATTGCAGAAAATATTCGTGAAAAAGTTAAAGAAGCTGGTGGCGACGCTAGCCATGCTGAAGGTGATAGCCGCACTGGTTGGGTACTTCTTGACCTTAACGATGTTGTTGTTCACATTTTCTCAGAAGATGAACGTGAACACTACAACATTGAAAAATTGTGGCACGAAGCACCAATGGTTGATGTGTCAGAATACCTTGCTTAAGAATAATTTGCCTTGCCAATCGGCAAGGTTTTTGAAACTTGAAGAGAAACGAAAATGAACAAAAATTACGAAAAATTTGCAGCGGTTTATGATGCCATCATGGATGACAGCCTTTATGACAAGTGGACTGACTTTTCGCTCCGCCATTTTCCAAAAGACAAGAAAAAACTTTTGGAATTAGCCTGCGGAACTGGGATTCAGTCAGTACGTTTTGCTAAAGCTGGCTTTGACGTGACTGGGCTAGATTTGAGTGAAGACATGCTTGAAATCGCGAGAAAACGCGCAGAAGCAGCAGGTGAAGCTATCGAATTCAAACAAGGTAACATGCTTGATTTGTCGCAAGCTGGTAAATATGATTTGGTGACATGCTATTCAGATTCTATTTGCTACATGGCTGATGAAGTCGAAGTCGGTGATGTTTTCAAACAAGTCTACGATAGCTTAAATGACGGTGGTGTCTTCATCTTTGACGTGCACTCAACTTACAAAACTGATACTGTCTTTCCTGGCTACTCTTACCACGAAAATGCGGAAGAATTTGCCATGGTCTGGGACACGTACGCTGATGACGCACCGCACTCAGTTGTCCACGAATTGACTTTCTTCTTGCAAGACGAAGACGGACGCTTCACACGCTACGACGAAGTCCACGAAGAACGCACATATGAAGTCTTGACTTACGACATTCTCTTGGAACAAGCAGGCTTCAAATCATTCAAACTCTACGCTGATTTTGAAGACAAAAAACCACGCAAAAAATCAGAACGCTGGTTCTTTGTGTGTCAGAAGTAGATTAATTATCATAGCAAATATACTTTAGCCTATCAAATAGTGATAGGCTTTTGTGATATAATGGAGTAGAATTTTTGATTAGAAAGAGTAAAATGTCATATTATATATAGTGTATGGTGAAAATGATTTATAGGTCATTATTAAGCATTTACAAATGATGGAGATATTGTTTGATAGAACATCGAGGGACTCTAATTGGTAATGTCTATTTGGTTAATGGAAAATTTTAGGCAACAATCATGCTGTAGTAGTTTAGAGGAAAAGTAATATTAATACGAGATATCTACACTATTTATTGTCTGTTATGAATTTATAGATATGTCATTGAAACTAGTACACAACCGGGATTGTCTGATGGAAAGATGAGGATTTTAAAAATAATGTATTGTCGATGAACAATTAGCGATAGCTGACTTTCTTAATAAAAAGTAAGTCGAATTAATGATTAACATCAATAAATAATAGTTTGATAGTAGCAATAAACAAAGGTAAGCACTAATTTATGATTATGTGAGAGAAAAAATGGAGGGTGTATATGATTGAAAATTTAGAACTTCCAAGTGATATATTTGCGGTTAAACAATTGACTGATATAAAGCAAAAAAATTTCATTTATGGAAAGAATGGTTCAGGTAAATCTACAATTACTAATAGAATAGTTAAACAATATGCAGACCAATATGATGTTAGAGTTTTTCAAGGTTTTGATTCGGTTGCAGAAAATTCTAGATTAAAAGCTATTTCTTTAGGAAAAAAGAATGCAGAATTACAGCCACAAATCGACGAAGTAGAATTACAAATTAAAGAAATAGAGACAGATTTATCTGAAGACAGCAATGATAATTTCTATAGTAAGTATAAGAACTCGAAACAAAAATATGAAGAGCATTATGAAAGCTTAAAACAGTTTTATAAAAATTCTGCTAGATCTCTTAAGATTAATTACACTTCATTAACTGGTCCAAACTACAATACTAATGATTTTCAAAAAGATATTCCAACTGCACAAAAATTATCAGTAGAAAATGTTGCGAAACTAAATCAAATCATTTCACAACAATCAATGCCTGCTATTCAAAGACAAGATTTTAAGTTGATTAACTTGTCAAAGTATGTTGAAGCAACTAATGAAATTCTTTCAACCGAACTTGCTAAAGCAATAGTTCTAGAGTTTAATTCACAAGAAGAACAAAATTGGGTAAGAAAAGGTTTAGAAATTCACAAACATAATAGTGATAGTAGCTGTCCATTTTGTAAGAATGAAATTTCATCGGAAAGATTAAATGATTTGAATAATTTTTTTGGGGATAAAGTAAATCAATTTGAAAACAGAATTCGGACAGCATTGGATAAAATTTCATTTGTTAAAATACAAATTGAAAATATACAAACTATAAAGGAAAAGGATATCTATCCTAAATTTCATGAAGAAGCTAACCAATTAAATTTTGAAATTTTAGAAATGCAAAAGACTTATTCAAATTTTTTAGATTTTCTATTACATAAACTTAAAGAAAGATTATCTAATCTATTTAATTCTATGGATACAATAGAAAAAGTTCCTGTAGAAACAATGAAGAATTTGAAATGTAAGTATAATGCTTTCTGCGATAAAAATGATGCCTATACAAAAGCCCTATCAAAAGATATAAAACAGTCAAAAGAGATGCTTAAAGCCCATCAAGTAGCTTTGATGTTAGAAAATTTTGAGTATTCTAGCCAAATCATGACGGGAGAGTTATTGAAGAAAGATTTTAATATTGTTAAAAGAGAATTTGAAGGGAAGGGTGAATTACTTCAATCGTTGAAAGTTAAGTATTCAAACTTAATCTCTCAAACTGTTGATGAAAGTTATGCTGCTGAAGAGATAAACAATAAGTTAGCAAAATTAGGAAGTCATCGCTTTAAATTAATATTAGTTAACGATGAGCAAAAGGGGCAATACATCATTGAAAATCCTGATGGAAGTCATCGAAATATTGAAACACTAAGTACAGGTGAAAAAAATATTGTTTCTTTTTTATGGTTTATTGTTGATTTGAATAATCCTGAAAAGATTTCAGATAAAAATAAAGTGATAGTTTTCGATGATCCAATGAATTCAAATGATGATGGTGTTCAATATTTGATTATTTTACAGTTACAAAAACTATTAAAGAATTTAGCTGATAGTGAACAGATATTTATTCTGACTCATAATATTCATTTTTATTTGAATGTAAGATATATGTGGTGGAAAGGAAAAAAGGCTAAATTAGCTAAGAAGAGTACTCTACACATATTTAAAGCTGATGGAAAAAGTAGTTTTAAACTAATCAGTTCAGAAGAAAATGACTTAAAAACAAGTTACCAAGCGCTGTGGGCAGAATTGCGCTGGTTATATGATCAACAAAAGCCTGACTTTATGTTAAACCCGATTCGGAGAATTTTAGAGACATACTTAAAGTTTAATCAAATCAATTCTAGTGACTTCTACAGAGGTTTTGATGAAATAGAAAAATTATTTAATGTGAATTCTCATTCAATAGATGATATTGATGATTTTGCAACTAATGCAAACGGAAAAACTCATGAAGAGATTATAGAAATGATGAGACTTATATTCAAAGAGAATAATGGAGAAAGTCATTTTGAAGCCAATTGGGAAAGAGGGGAAATAAAAAATGAATAATAGTTTCGAAGAATTTAATTATTCTCTTCGATGGATTTTCAGTGATATAGAACAGCATGAGCTAAGCGTAAAAACCTTGCTCAAATCAGAACAGGCCTTGACCGATTATATATACGATATTGCCAAAGAATTAAGTATACCAATAGAGATTAAAGCGATAGCCAAAGAAAAAGGAAGCCTGATATCTGAATTTAAAATAATATGGAAAAATAATAAAGATAAGATAGTTACTACAGCAATTCCAAGTCTTTTAGCTATTACTTTGACTGCTTTTTTTCAACAAATTCAAACTCCTAAAGTAGCAACACTGGAAAAAGAAAAATTTGTTATTGAGTTACAAGAGAAGGTTAATAATGGAACTCTAACTGTCGAGCAAGCTAAAACTTATATTGAGAATTTTTCTACTATAGGTAAATATAAAAATGCTTTTTTTAAAGCGAATAAAGCAGATAACGAAGTTTCTGAAATTGAAGTCAAGCAGGATGGAACCGTAACTTCAAAAATATCTCGAGAACAATTTGATGAGTATATTTCTCAAAGTGAGAGTAATGAAACAGTTATTTCAAATGCGAGAGTTTATATCATATCACCTGTTTTAGTAGCTGGTACAAAAGAAAAGTGGACTGGTGAATATGACGGGGAGAATATTAGATTTCACATAAAAGATAAAGAATTTCTAGAGAAAGCTCAAAATAAGGTTATTTCATTCAATACAGGATTTTTTATTATTTGTGAACTTCGCAAAATTGTAAAAAACATTGATGGAAAAGAACACATTACATGGGAAGTATTAGAAGTTACTCATAGAGCTATTGATGAAGATAATATTATCAGTTTTGAACATACTAAAAGAAAAAAGAATAAAAAAAATCCAGGACAGATGTCATTATTTTAGCAGCATTAAATACTAATTTTACGTTAATTTATTACGCTTGAAACCTACTCATTACCTATTTACTTCTTAAACAAGAAAGGGTATGATATGCCTAAATTTGATTTCAAAGTGCATTATGATTTTCAGCGATGAATTATAGATGATTTTGTACAGGAATGTTTTTGTTGAACACTTACAAACTTTTTGTGATTAGTTTCAGAGGTATTATGGAATTTCTTGTTCTTGATATCAAATTAGAAAGAATTGCTGGAGTATATTTTGAAAAAGGCTCCATTAACAATTAAGAAAGAGGAGTTTATTAAGATGATGAGCGTATTGTCTTAGTTATTTTTTTATGTTAGAATTGAGCTTATATTTAGTTCTAATGGTCAGTCAACACAAGATAGTATTAAGTAGTTGAATAATAACAAAAAATGTACAGGTGTTTTAGCAGTATTTGTTGTTGATATACTTTAGGTTTACATAATAACAGAGATAAATGGGCAAAGTGCTTTTTTATAAAGCCTTTGTTCTGTATTATCGTGAGACAATTTTTACAGATTACCCTAAGTGATATTTGGAATCAGATCAAAAAATTGAAGAGTATTGTTTACTATAGAATGACATTGTTCATGAGTATAACAAGTTTCTTTATCAATAAAAATAATCCAGCATAGAAAAATAAAAAAGGTCGCTTTATTGGATAAGTGCTATAGTCATGTGAAGGTCTATAGTAAGAAGGAATAATTATGTATTAAAAAAGTTATTCGTAATTTCTTGTAGATGTACATGTTATTAATTTAAGCAGCATATTGAAATGAAGTGTTTAACGAGTGTTATAATTTTCTTTAGAGTTTGGTTAAAATATTGGGTGAAAATGATTTTACAATTGTTGATAGGATTGTTGTAGACTTTATGAAACATACACAAACTGAAGTTATATTTGTATCTGATGTTGAAGGTGATTATCAAGTTGTTTTGGGAAAAGCTTAGCTTAATACTTATTGAGGAGTAGGAGAAAGAATTCTAAGTTTATTAACTATGTCTATAATAGCTTAAAAATGAATAATTATTTTATAATAGGAGCACAACATGACTATCACTGGTATCGTTGCTGAGTTTAATCCTTTTCATAATGGGCATCGTTATTTGTTGTCACAGGCTGAGGGTGTGAAGATTGTTGCCATGTCTGGGAATTTTGTGCAGCGTGGCGAGCCTGCGGTTGTGGACAAATGGACGCGCGCGGAAATGGCTCTGAAATGCGGTGCTGATTTGGTAGTTGAATTGCCATTTTTGGTGGCTGTTCAGTCAGCGGACTACTTTGCGCAGGGGGCGGTGGACATTTTAGAGCGCCTTGGTGTGGATAACTTGGCATTTGGGACAGAAGAAAATCTGGATTATCAACACTTTTCACAGATTTATGCGGATAATCAACAGAAAATGGTGGATTACTTGCAAAATTTGCCAGATAATTTGTCTTATCCACAGAAAACGCAGAAAATGTGGGAGACATTTGCTGGTGTCAACTTCACAGGTAACACGCCAAATCATATTTTGGGGCTTTCTTATGCCAAAGCTTGCGCTGGAAAATCAATCAAGCTTAGCCCAATCATGCGTCAGGGAGCTGGTTATCACTCGCTTGAGACTGATGTCGCATTTGCTTCCGCGACAAATCTGCGTATCCACAGGCAAGACAAAGATTTTGTGGACAAATTCATGCCGCAAGCTGACCTTTTCCTAAGTGCTCCACAGGTAACTTGGGAGAATTATTTCCAATTGCTCAAGTACCAAATCGTGACAAGCCCTGATTTGACAGGGATTTTCCAGGTAAATGAAGAGTTAGCCAGCCGTATCCGCTCTGCTATTCGGAGCGTAGCGACTGTGGACGAATTGGTGGATAAAGTCGCCACAAAACGCTACACGAAGGCTCGAATCCGTCGCATTTTGACTTACATTTTGGTCGGAGCTGTGGAAAAGCCCTTGCCAGAAGCGGTACATGTGCTTGGATTTACCGAAAAAGGGCAAAAACACCTTAAAACGGTGAAAAAGTCTGTGGATATCGTCGCTCGAATCGGTGCAAAACCGTGGGATGCGGTGACGCAACAAGCTGACCAAATCTATCAGCTTGGAAATCCACAACTTCAAGAACAAACTTGGGGAAAAGTTCCAGTGAGAATTGATAAGTAAACGTTTACAAACAAAAAAACTTCATTTTTTCTCTTGACCCTAACGTAACGTTATAGCCTATACTTATCATCGAGAGGAGCTAGTACATGAAAACAGTAAAAGAGATGAGTCAGATATCAGGCATTAGCGTGCGAACGTTGCATTATTATGATCAGATTGGTCTTTTAAGCCCCTCCTTTATTGGGGAAAATGGCTATCGCTTTTATGATATGGACGCATTTGAACGCTTGCAAGAAATTCTTCTGTTTCGTGAGCTAGAATTTCCTCTTAAAAAAATAAAGGAAATCCTGTCGGACCCAAGCTATGACAAAGAAGAAGCTTTATGCGAGCAGATAAAATGGCTCGAATTGAAAAAAGAGCATTTGGAAAAAGTTATTTGTCATGCTAAGTCCTTGCAGGAAAATGGAGGAAACATGATGACATTTACGGCTTACGACAAGTCAGAGTTGGAAGCTTTTCAAAGAGAAGCTAAAGAACGTTGGGGAACAACGGAAGCTTATCAAGCATTTGAAAAAAATCCACAGACTGATTTTTCGGTCATTACGGAAGAAATGGCAGCGATAATGAGAGACTTTGCAAAGCTAAAAGAGCATTCTCTTTCTGATGGCAAGGTTCAAAAACAAGTTGAAACTTTACAAAGCTATATTAGTGAGCATTTTTACCCATGTGATATGGAGATTTTGTCAGGTCTGGGGCAAATGTATATTGAGGATAATCGTTTCACAGCTTTTATCGATAAAGCGGCAGGTCAAGGGACAGCTAGTTTTGTCAGCTCTGCCATTGCAGAATATGTTAAAAATAACGGATAATTTATAAGTAGCCCAAGCTTTTAAAAAGCTTGGCTTTTCATTTTCTAAAAAATGGATTTAATTAGAGAAGAATGGAAGTAGCATTATAACAGCAATAATGTAATAAAACACCGTCCCCATTTTACACAGCCTTGTCAAAGTGCTATAATAAGAAGGATTACGAATTTAGCTTTTGCTAGTTCAGTAGTTTGATATTTGGCTATTTTGTAGCCAATCATTAATTATGCTAAAACAAATAATAATCTTTACAAAGGAGAATACCCATGGGACGTAAGTGGGCCAATATTGTTGCCAAAAAAACTGCCAAAGATGGTGCTAACTCAAAAGTTTACGCTAAATTTGGTGTTGAAATCTATGTTGCTGCTAAAAAAGGTGAACCAGATCCAGAATCAAACTCAGCTTTGAAATTTGTACTTGAACGTGCAAAACAAGCGCAAGTACCAAAACACGTTATCGACCGCGCTATCGATAAAGCAAAAGGTAATACAGACGAAACTTTCGTTGAAGGTCGTTACGAAGGATTTGGACCAAACGGTTCAATGATTATCGTTGATACTTTGACAAGTAACGTTAACCGTACTGCTGCTAACTTGCGTACTGCATTTGGTAAAAACGGTGGTAACATGGGAGCATCTGGTTCAGTTTCTTACATGTTCGACAAAAAAGGTGTTATTGTCTTTGACGGTGACGATGCAGACAGCATTTTTGAACAATTGCTAGAAGCTGATGTTGATGTTGAAGATGTTGAAGCAGAAGATGGAGTAGTAACTGTCTACACAGCTCCAACTGACCTTCACAAAGGTATCGAAGCTTTGCGTGCTAACGGCATCGAAGAATTCAAAGTTACTGAACTTGAAATGATTCCTCAATCAGAAGTAACTCTTGAAGGCGAAGACCTTGAAACATTTGAAAAACTTGTTGACGCTCTTGAAGATGACGAAGACGTTCAAAAAGTTTACCACAACGTATCTGATTTTTAATCTGATATTATAGTGAAAGAAGTGCTCAGCCGAAAGGTTGGGTGCTTTTTGTTATAGTTTCAACCTATCTCCTTGATAAAAAATAACTATTGGCAATCAAGTCGCAATTGTTTTACAATATAGCTTAATTATACTGAAAGTGAGGTCTTCCTATGGAGAAAGTTGTTGTTGGTATTTCGGGAAATATCAAAGAACTTCCTGCACGGTCTGGTTTGCCCTATGATGTGGTTTCACGGCGTTTGTCTGATGGCGTCAAAGAAGCTGGCGGTCTTCCAATTATCATTCCAGTGGGGAGCCCAGATTTGGCTAAAGATTACATTAGCATGATTGATAAGTTAGTCCTATCAGGTGGTCAAAATGTTACTCCAAAATTTTATGGTGAAAGTAAAACCATTGATAGTGATAATTACAGCTTGGAGCGTGATGAGTTCGAGCTTGCTTTGATAAACGAGGCTCTTAAGCAAAATAAACCGATTTTTGCAGTCTGCCGTGGCATGCAGCTGCTAAATGTCGCTTTGGGTGGTACTTTGAATCAAAATGTTGAGCATCATTGGCAAGAGGAATTTTCTGGGACGTCTCAAAAGGTGGAAATTTTGCCTGACAGCCGCGTCAGCAAGCTCCTTTCGACAGGTTCTTGGGTCAATTCATTCCATCAGCAAAGTGTGAAAGAGTTGGCACCTAGTTTGATTGCGACAGCGCGTGACCCGCGTGATGGGACAATCGAAGCCTATGAGAGCAAAGATGGTGCACCGATTTTAGGCTTTCAATGGCATCCAGAATTGCTTTTAGAAAAAGCAGAGAGTCGTAGGATTTTTAGCTATTTAGTTGAGCAGCTTTAGTGAGTATAGGAGATTAGAAGTATGATGAAGAAAAGTTTATTAGGATTAGCACTACTATTGAGTACAGGTCTGGTAGTTAATGTTGAAGCAGCTGAGCATAAAGCTGTTGTAGCGACAGCAGGAGATATTAAGCCTTTTTCTTATCAAGATAAAAAAGGTAATTTAACAGGATATGACATCGAAGTTATCAATCAAGCCAGTAAATACATTGACGGTTATGAGTTTACTTTTAAAAAGACAGCTTGGGATTCTATTTTTGTTGGCTTAGATAGCGATATTTATCAAGTGGCTGCCAATAATCTGTCTTACACGAAAGAACGTGCAAGCAAATATCTTTATTCTGTACCAATTGCCAAAAATCCGCTGGTGCTAGTCGCTAAGGATGGTTCTGACATTAAGTCACTTGATGATATTGCTGGTAAGGTCACCCAAGATGATACGGGAACATCAACAGCAAAATTTGTCGATGATTGGAATAAGAAGCACAGCGATTCACCGTCAAAAATTGAATATTCTGGTGAAGATGTCACAAAACGATTGCTCGATTTGGACAGCGGCGAATTTGATTATTTAATCTTTGATAAAATTTCTGTTGAGACGATTATCAAGCAAAAGAAACTCGACTTGACTGTTACTGATTTAAAAACAGATGATAATCCAAATAATTATATTATTTTCTCAAGTGACAGCAAGAAGTTGAAGTTAAAATTTGATAAAGCAGTGAAAAAACTTTATGATAAGGGTGTCTTAGAGACGTTAAGTCAAAAATATTTAGGTGGTAGTTACTTACCAGATAAGCAAGCGATAGAGGAAGCAAAATGACAAGAGATTTTTATGAAAAATTAGCAAAAGTTCGTCACCAGATTCATGCACATCCAGAAATTTCTGAAAAAGAATTCGAGACAACAGCTTTTTTGAAAGACTATATTTCAAAACTTGGTATTCGGATTCTTGAGACGGATTTGCCGACAGGTTTTATCGCAGAGATTGGTCAAGGTAAGCCCGTTGTAGCTTTGCGAGCAGATATTGATGCTCTTCCGATTGTGGAGCGAAATACTTTTGATTATGCAAGCAAGAATGGTGCTATGCACGCTTGTGGGCATGATTTTCACCAGACTAGTCTTTTAGGCGCTGCTGAGATTTTAAAAGCAAAAGAAGAGCAGCTAAAAGGAACTGTGCGCCTGATTTTTCAGCCAGCTGAAGAAGTGTCAGTTGGTGCCTATCAAGTGATTGAAAATGGCGGTCTTAAGGATGTTTCAGCTATTATTGGCTACCACAATTATCCTCATTTGAAACCTGGAGAAATCGGGCTTCGCTCAAAAGCTATCATGGCAGCGGTCGATAAGTTTAAAGTCACTGTTAGTGGTGTGAGCGGGCATGCTGCGCGTCCAGATTTTGGGACAGATACGGTCTTAGCCATTACAACTATTGTCAATAATCTTCAGGCGATTGTCAGCCGTACGGTATCGCCTTTTGAGCCTGCAGTCTTGTCAGTGACACACATTGATGTGGGCAGCGCGTGGAATGTCATGCCAGAATCAGGTTATTTTGAAGGAACGATGCGCTCATTTTCTGGGGAGACACGTCAGCATTTGCGTGAGTCATTTACTAAAATTATCGAAAATACAGCAGACCAATTTGCGGCTCAAGTATCGATTGAATGGGGCAAAACGCCGACATTAACTTTTAATGATGAAGAGTTAACCCCCTTAATTGCTAAAAATTCTGAGCGATTTGCCAAGGTTTTAGAAGTTGAACCTCTGACCATTGGTGAGGATTTTGCGGCTTATCAAGAGAAGATTCCAGGTGTTTTTGCCTTGATTGGAAGTAATGGCGATGAAAATGCGGCAGGGCTTCACCAAGATACTTTTACGGTCAAAGACGAAGCACTCAAAACAGCCGTGCAGTATTTTGTTGAAAATGCCATTTACTTGCTTGATTATTTTGCGAAGGATGAAAACTAGCTGGGTGATAAGATTTCTTTATCGCGGTGATAGAATTTAAGTATTTGTCCAGAAGACTATCTGATGTTAAGATGTTAACAACTCTTAAAGAAGGTAGGAAATGACATGACAACATTAAAGAAATTGCTAGGCATAACAGGACTGGCTATCGCCTCAACAGCCCTTCTTGCGGCTTGCTCATCGAGCAATTCTGCAAAATCATCTTCAGGTAAGGAAGAGGTTACGTTTGCGACGGTTGGAACGACAGCTCCATTTTCATACGAAGATGATGGAAAATTAACAGGATATGATATCGAAGTAGCAAAAGCTGTTTTCAAAGATTCAGACAAGTACAAAGTGACTTTCAAGAAGACAGAGTGGTCATCTATTTTCACAGGTCTTGATTCTGGAAAATATCAGCTTGGCGGAAATAACATCAGTTATACAAAAGAACGTTCAGCTAAATACCTTTATTCTTATCCGATTGGCTCAACACCGTCTGTTTTAGTGGTCTCAAAGGACTCTGATATCACATCTTATGATGACATTGCAGGACATTCTACGCAGGTTGTCCAAGGAACAACAACGGCTGCTCAGTTGGAAAAATATAATACTGAAAACAGTAGCAAGCAAGTTGAACTTAACTACACCAATGAAAATATTACTCAAGTTTTGACAAACTTGAACGAAGGTAAATTTGATTTCAAGATTTTTGATGCCCCAACGGTTAATACCATTATCAAGAATCAAAATTTGGATAATTTGAAGACAATTGAATTGAAATCAGATGAACAGCCATTCATTTATTTCATTTTGGGACAAGACCAAAAAGACTTGCAAACCTACGTCAATAAACGTTTGAAAGCTTTGCAAAAAGATAGCACTTTATCAGATTTAGCACAAAAATATCTTGGTGGAGATTACACCCCAGCGGCATCAGATTTGAAAATTCCATCGGAAAAATAAGTCTGTTATAGTTTAAAACTATAACTAAACCCTGTTTTTAACAATTTGAAACCTATAACCAAATAGGATAGAATTAAATCACGAGTTAAATGAAAAGAGGAACATAGATATGAAATTGAAAAAATTACTTGGAGTAGCTAGCGTAGCAATTGCATCGACTGTCTTGTTGGCAGCATGTGGCGGTTCAAAATCAACTTCTGATGATTCAACACTAAAAGTTGGTATCATGACTTTGGATGATGCAACTGAACCACTTTGGGATAAGGTTAAAGAATTGGCTAAAGACAAGGGTGTTGACATTGAGTTGGTTGAATTCACTGATTACAACCAACCAAACGAAGCTCTTCAAAATGGTGAAGTTGACGTTAATGCCTTCCAACACAAATATTTCTTGAACAACTGGAATTCAGAAAATAAAGGAACTTTGGTAGAAGCAGCTGACACACTTCTTAGCCCAATCCGCCTATTCTCAGGCACAACAGGGGATGACGCTAAGTACAAAGATGTCAAAGACCTACCAGATAAAGCGACAATTTCAATTCCAAATGATGCTTCAAATGAAAGTCGTGCGCTTTACCTTCTTCAATCAGCTGGTTTGATTAAACTTGATGTTTCTGGTGATGAATTGGCAACAATTAAAAACATTTCATCAAATCCTAAAGATTTGGAAATTAAAGAAGTTGACGCAGCTCAAACCGCTTCAACATTGTCATCAGTAGATGCTGCAGTTGTTAATAACTCATATGCTCAATCAGCAGATGTTGATTATGACACAACTCTTTACAAAGAAGCTATTGATGATAACTCAGACCAATGGGTCAACGTTATTGCAGCTCAAAAAGATTGGAAAAAATCTAAAAAAGCTAAAGCAATCAAGACTTTGATTTCAGTTTACCAAACTGATGAAGTCGGAAAAGTTATCCAAGATGCAACTGATGGTGTTGATATTCCAGCTTGGGATGGCGCAAAAGTTTCATCAAGCGATAAAGACTAATTAGGAGAATCTGGCGTGTCAAGGCACGCCAATTTTCTATTATTGGGATTATGAAAGTGCTTTAAATTTTATCACAATATGGTAGAATATTAAGTTGGAAAGTTTTGAAAAATCTTTTAACTTAGAGAGAATAGTTCGTTAGGAAAAAGATTAGATTGTAATGATTGAGGAGTTGAGTAAGAGTTATGACAAAACCGATTATTAATTTAGAGCATATCGATATTACTTTTCGCCAGAAAAAACGCGTCATCGAAGCTGTAAAGGACGTTTCGATTGCGATTAATAAAGGTGATATTTATGGTATTGTTGGGTATTCTGGTGCTGGTAAATCAACGTTAGTACGTACGATTAACTTGCTTCAAGCCCCAACAGCAGGAAAAATCACAATTGGTGAAGATGTGACGTTTGCGGATGGCAAAGTGCAATTGAAAGGTGCTGCCCTTCGTCAAAAACGTCAAAAAATTGGAATGATTTTCCAACACTTTAACTTGATGGCACAAAGAACAGCACGTCAAAATGTTGCCTTTGCTCTTCGCCATTCAAAATTGAGTAAAGAAGAAAAAGACAAGAAAGTTGCTGATTTGTTGGAATTGGTAGGGTTAGCTGACCGAGCTGAAAACTACCCATCACAATTGTCAGGTGGTCAAAAACAACGTGTGGCGATTGCGCGTGCTCTTGCCAATGACCCAGAAATTTTGATTTCTGATGAATCAACATCAGCTCTTGACCCTAAAACAACTAAGCAAATTTTGGCTTTGTTGCAAGAATTAAACCAAAAACTTGGTTTGACAGTGGTTATGATTACCCACGAAATGCAAATCGTTAAAGATATTTGTCATCGTGTGGCTGTTATGCAAAATGGTCATTTGATTGAAGAAGGTTCTGTTTTAGACATTTTCTCAAATCCAAAAGAACCTTTAACACAAGAATTCATCAAAACAGCAACAGGAATTGAAGATGCATTGGTTAAAATTGAAAAACAAACAATCGTGCAAAATCTTCCAAAAGATGACTTGCTTGTCCAATTGAAATACGCTGGAACATCAACAGATGAACCAATTTTGAACCAAATTTACAAACAATTCGAAGTCACAGCGAATATTCTCTACGGTAATATCGAAATTTTGGATGACACGCCTGTTGGTGAAATGATTGTTGTCTTATCTGGTGAGGCTGATGCACTTGCTGGAGCACAAGAAGCAATTCTTGCTGCTGGAATCGAATTAACAGTATTGAAACGAGGTGCCTAAATGATTGAATGGATTTCTACAAATTTGCCTGATGTTTACCGTATCGGCTGGGAAGGGACAAATTCTTGGTCAGATGCCTTTTCAGCAACGATTTATATGACAGGATGGTCATTTGTGATTGGTGGTATTTTAGGTCTTGTTATGGGCTTGTTCTTGGTATTAACTGGTCCAAATGGTGTCCTAAGCAATCGATTTGGTTTCAAAGTTCTTGACATCTTTACTTCAATTGTTCGTGCTATTCCATTTATCATCTTGCTTGCGATTTTAAAAGGATTCACTTACGCGATTGTAGGGACTAACCTTGGTAAAACAGCTGCTTTGATTCCTTTGTCAGCAGCGACATTTGCCTTCTATGCCCGTCAAGTTCAAGTTGTCTTTTCTGAGATGGACAAGGGTGTCATTGAAGCAGCACAGGCTTCTGGAGCGACTCTTTGGGATATTATCAAGATTTACCTTAGTGAAGGATTGCCTGAGCTTATCCGCGTATCAACTGTGACACTGATTTCACTTATCGGTGAAACAGCTATGGCTGGTGCAATTGGTGCCGGAGGTCTTGGTTATATCGCTATTTATTATGGTTATAACCGCTCAGCAACTGATGTCACAATCGTTGCAACATTATGCATCTTGATTTTGGTTTTTGTCATCCAATTTATCGGAGACTTCTTGACTAAGAAATTGAGCCATAAATAAAAGTATTATATAAATTACTAAAAGCCTGAGATTAGCCTCAGGCTTTTTGTTCATTGTAAATAGTATAAAAAAGTCAAACTCACTAGAGTTTGACTTTTTTAGTGTTGTTTAAGCTTTTTTAACTTTATGTAAGATGAATCCCACGATAAATCCTACAACTGCAAAGCTAATCCATTCCATTGAGAATTGACCAAGTGGAACGATGTTGCTAAAGAAGTTTACAAGACCTGCTGGCAAGTGGAAAAGTCCAGTTTGTTTAGCAAGTGTTGAGATGGCATCGTAAAGTGCTGGGATAGCTGTGAAAGCAATTGTCAGTTGGTAAACGATACGATCTTTTTCAAAGAAGTTCGCTAGTAAAGAAAGTAGGATAATAACGATTGTCAGTGGGTATAACAAGTAAAGTACTGGAAGTGACCATTTGATGAGGTCAGTTAGACCACCGAAGTAGAAGAATAGAGCAATCAAAGTAAAGACAGTTGCCCAAGTAACGTGAGAAACTTTTGGTTGCAATTTGTGGAAGTATTCAGCACAAGCAGTGATTAATCCAGTTGATGTTGTTAGACATGCAAGGAAAATAGCTGCAGCTAGAATAATTTGTCCGATGCTTCCAAGATAAAAGTGAGCAGCTTGTCCGAGAATATTACCACCATCGATTGGGTCCCCTTTGAACATGAAGTGTCCGTTAGTGAAATCAAATAGATTTTGTGAAGATGCTCCGATACGACCAACGAAGATGTAGATTAGAGCAAGAAGTGCAGTGGCAATTAATCCAGATTTGAATGTTAAAGTAGCGATTTCAGATTGTTCTTTTGCACCATGCGATTTGCTAGCATCGATAACGATAATGGCGAAGGCAAGCGAAGCAAGAGCATCCATCGTACCATAACCTTGAATAAGTCCAGCGACAAACGGAACGTCTTTGAATGCGTTGCTGATATCGCTAGCAGCGTTGTAAGCTGGTCCGATGTCACCAGCAGGTTTGACAAATGATGCGATAACTAAAATAGCAATGATAATCAGAAGAGATGGTGTTAAATATTTACCAATACGGTCAGCGATTTTATTTGGCTTGATAGCCAAGATATAAGAAATTCCAAAGAAAATTAAACCGTAAATGACTTTTGCAATAATATTGTCACCAAAGATAGGTTGAATACCGATTGAAAATGATGTCGCACCAGTTCTTGGAATGGCAAAGAATGGACCAATTGACAAGTAAAGTGCGATTGAAAATAGTAAAGCATATTGACGTGAGACTGGACGTGCGAAATCTTCAATATCACTAGCTCCTGAATACGCAACAGCTACAACCCCTAACAGAGGAAGTGTAACACCAGTTAAACAGAAACCAAGAATGGCAAGAGCCAAGTTACTTCCAGAGTAAATTCCTAAAAATGCTGGATAGATGAGATTACCAGCTCCAAAGAATAGAGCAAATAGCATGAAACCTATGATAATATAAATGTTTTTTACGGGTTTCATTAATGTCCTCCTAATAAACATACGATATAATATTTTGCTGAGACAATTTTTCTCATTTTACAAAATTCCATGAAGAATATTATATCGAACTCCAAAACACTCGTCAATAGAAGAAAAATACTGAATTTTTTTGAAAAAGTTGCTTAAGCCTGATATGGCGGGGCTTAGCGATGTTAGAAAAAATAACAAAATTTTCAAAAAATTGAGAAATCCCGTGTTTTAAGCGCTACCAAAAGGCGAAAAACGCCTTCGTTGGTTTGACGAAGTGCTTCTTTTATATTATGATTAAAAACGTTAATTATTTTTTTGAGGAGCTACCATGAAACGATTTATTAGTGTTTGGAATAGAACTAGCCTAATCAAACGAATCATCATTGGTGTTATTCTTGGATTTATTTTAGGAATGACAGTTCCTAAATTATCAGGAATTGGTATTTTAGGTGATTTATTTGTTGGTGGGCTTAAAGCGGTAGCGCCATTACTTGTCTTTGTTTTGGTTGCTAGTGCATTGTCACAAAATGAAAAGGGACAAAAGACCAATATGTCAACGATTATTGGACTTTATCTTGTTGGGACCTTGGCAGCTGCCTTAGTTGCAGTTGTGGTTAACTACCTTTTCCCAATTACTCTTACCTTGGATACTGCCACGCAACCAAAATTGTCATCTCCTGAAGGAGTTGGGCAAGTTTTCCACAGTCTTTTATTAAAAATGGTTGATAACCCAATTAATGCTTTGGGTTCAGCTAACTATATCGGTGTATTAACTTGGGCAGTTATCTTTGGACTTGCTTTTAGAAATTCTAATAAAACAACTAAAGACATGTTACAAACAATGGCAGAAGTCACTTCACAAGTGGTTCGTTGGATTATTAATCTAGCACCATTTGGTATCTTAGGTCTTGTCTTTAAAACTATCTCAGACAATGGGGTTAAGATTTTAGCAAACTACGGTTTCTTGATTTTAGCTCTTGTTGGAACAATGTTTTTTGTAGCCTTGGTCGTTAATCCATTTATTGCGTTTATCTTCATGCGTAAAAATCCATACCCATTGGTTTTCCGTTGTTTGCGAGATTCTGGTTTGACAGCTTTCTTCACACGAAGTTCAGCTGCTAATATTCCAGTTAACATGAAACTTTGTGAAGATTTGGGCTTGGATGAGGATACATACAGAGTATCAATCCCGCTTGGTGCCACTATTAATATGGGTGGTGCTGCCATTACAATCAACGTCTTGACACTTGCTGCGGTTAATACACTTGGTATTCATGTTGATTTTCCAACAGCATTCTTGCTAAGTGTCTTATCAGCTGTGTCAGCCTGTGGAGCTTCAGGGGTTACTGGAGGGTCACTTCTTTTAGTTCCTGTGGCATGTAGCTTGTTTGGTATTTCAAATGACCTAGCAATGCAAGTTGTCGGCGTTGGATTTATCGTTGGTGTTGTTCAAGATTCATGTGAAACAGCACTTAACTCTTCAACAGATGTTCTCTTTACAGCAGTTGCTGAAAAATCTGTTTGGGGTAAAAAGAAAAAAGTTAAAAATTAAAAAATAGCTGAGCAGTGCTCGGCTATTTTTCATTACTTTAAAACTTAGACTTGCATAAAACGTTTTTATGGCTGGTTCAAAGAATAATCATCTTTAAAATATGTCTCATTTATGGTAAAATAAGACGGCATAAAGGTAAGAATTTTAAAGTATTTTACTTAGAAAATAGATAAGAAAGTTATTAAAGGAGAACGAGTTGTGAAGAATAATTCTATCAAGACTGTCGTAGCAACAGGTATCGGAGCTGCGCTGTTTATCATTATTGGGACATTGGTTAATATTCCAACCCCAATTCCAAATACAAATCTGCAACTGCAATACGCTGTTTTAGCTTTGTTTGCTGTGGTTTATGGTCCAACAGTTGGTTTCTTTTCAGGATTTATCGGTCATGCTTTGAAGGATGCACTTCAATATGGTTCACCATGGTGGACTTGGGTTCTTGTGAGCGGACTTATTGGACTAGCTATCGGCTTGGTATCTAAAAAGATTAATATTGAAAAAGGTCAATTGACTGGAAAAGATTACGCTTGGTTTAACGGTGCTCAAATCTTGGCTAACATTATTGGATGGGCTGTTATTGCACCATATGGTGATATTTTAGTTTACAGTGAACCAGCTAGCAAGGTATTTACACAAGGAATTTTATCAGCTGTGATTAATAGTTTGACGATTGTCATAGGTGGTTCTTTGCTTTTAGCGGTTTATACAAAAACACGCACACAATCAGGCAGTTTGACAAAAGATTAAGGGTTAATCTTAACTGCGATAATTTACATTCTAGTATTATTTCAGCTCGTTTTCGAGCTGTTTTTTAAGGAGTAGGATGACAAGTTTGTCCTACTCTTAATCATTTTTTAGGAGAAACGTTATGAAATCCCTTATTGAATTTAAGGATTTCACTTTTAAATATGATGCTCAAGCAGAGCCGACGCTAAAGTATCTTAATTTAACCATTGAGAGAGGACAAAAAGTCTTAATTGTCGGTCCATCAGGCTCTGGAAAGTCAACTATCGGGCAGTGTCTCAACGGTATTATTCCAAATATTCATCATGGTGAAAGAACTGGGCAATTTACCATCGCAGGTAAGGATGCTTTTGATTTATCCATTTATGATAAATCACATTTAGTTTCTACAGTTTTGCAGGATCCAGATGGACAGTTTATCGGGTTAACTGTAGCTGAAGATTTGGCATTTGCACTTGAAAATGACTGCCTTCCTCTGAAGGAAATGCGAGAAAAAGTTGATTATTGGGCTGATAAGCTTGATTTGAAGACATTCTTAAATAACCGTCCGCAGGATTTATCAGGTGGTCAAAAGCAGCGAGTGAGTTTGGCAGGTGTTTTGATTGACGAAAGTCCAATCCTACTTTTTGATGAGCCACTTGCTAATCTCGATCCAAAATCAGGACAAGAAACGATTGAATTGATTGATCGCATCCACCAAGAAGGAAAGACAACGACGATTATTATCGAGCACCGCTTGGAAGATGTGCTTTATCGTCATGTGGATAAAGTGGTTTTAGTCAATGATGGTCGTATTGTATTTGACGGTCAGCCAGACGAGTTATTAAAAAGTGAGCTGCTAGTTGAAAATGGCATCCGTGAACCACTTTATATCACAGCTTTAAAAAATTTAAACGTTGATGTGACAAAAGCGGAGCATTTATCAGACATTAATCAACTAGATTTGTCAGATATTACAGTAAAAGGCTTGAGTCAATCTAGTGAAGTTGTTCAAAAGGAAAATATCTTAGAAGCTAATCATCTTGAATTTTCATATGATGACGGCAAGAAGATTTTAAACGATATTAGTTTTGCTGTTCATAAGGGTGAACGTATTGCCATTGTTGGAAAAAACGGTGCAGGAAAATCAACCCTAGCGAAAGCCTTGTGCCAATTCATCAGACCAGACGGTGAGATTCTCTACCAAGGAAACTCAATCATGAGTGACTCAATTAAAGAGCGTGCTGAGAAGATTGGCTACGTCCTTCAAAATCCAAATCAAATGATTAGTCAGACGATGATTTTTGATGAAGTTGCGCTTGGTCTTCGTTTGCGTGGCCTCAGTGAACAGGAAATTGAACAACGTGTTTTAGAGACTTTGAAAGTGTGTGGTTTGTACGAATTCCGTAATTGGCCAATTTCAGCTCTTTCTTTTGGTCAGAAGAAACGTGTTACGATTGCTTCAGTTTTAGTTATGA
>SKEL01000850.1_pt1 | contig 30925 bp, 26 predicted proteins | sample 4826741 | NCBI WGS metagenome assembly SKEL01 (sample SAMN11008810, study PRJNA524170) | human gut metagenome | biome: Human fecal sample; material: Feces; isolation source: fecal sample from pouch patient p33 | host: Homo sapiens | place: Israel: Tel-Aviv | collected 2016-03-22
AAACAGTAACTTTCTGTTATCCGGAAGAGTGAGGTGACTTTCTCACTCTCCCGGATCATTCGTCTGATTTATGATTAATCAAGGTCAATCTGAGCAATAATTTCTTTGAGTGCATCCGCACTCTTCTGAAGCTGTTCGATTTCAGCTTTGTTCATTCTCATTGGAACTTTACCCTGCACACCGTTTGGTCCTACCAGAGTTAAAGTACTTAAGCATACATCTTCAATTCCATATTCTCCATGCATCATGGTAGAAACTGTGGAAATAGATTCGGAAGAAGATACCAGCAGGCTGCAAAGTTTACATACAGAGGAAGATACTGCATAGAAAGTTGCACCTTTCTTGGAGATGATCTCGCCGCCGGATTTCTGTACATACTGAAGCATTGCTTCTTTGTCGATCGGCTCGATATCTTTTCCGAGCTTTTTCTCCAGTTCATAGTATTCATCCACACTTACACCGGAAATATAAGCTCCGGACCATGGAATAAAGGATGTATCGCCATGTTCACCAAATACATAAGCATGGATGTTACTCTGTGCAATCTGGAAGTGCTCGGATAATCCGCAACGCAGACGTGCAGAGTCAAGGATGGTACCGGAACCAAGGATCTGGTTCTCCGGAAGTCCGGAAATCTTTGTAAATACATAAGTCATAATATCGACCGGATTGCTTACGATCAGGTAAAGAGCGTTTGGTGCAGCCTTTACAATCTCCGGTGTGATGGACTTAAGGATATTTACGTTTGTCTGTGTAAGTTCAAGTCTCGTCTGTCCCGGTTTACGTGCGATACCAGATGTGATGATAACGATGTCAGAGTCTTTGGCATCTTCATAATCTCCGGCAATGATGGAAATAGGATCTCTGAAGCAGGTTCCCTGGATGATATCCAGAACTTCGCCTTCTGCTTTCTGTTTATTGATATCGATCAGAACGATTTCAGATGCAATATCCTGACTTGATAAAGTGTACGCGATGGTGGCACCGACACTGCCGGCTCCAATGATAGTAATTTTACTGCTCATAATCTTAATACTCCTTTTCTCCTAACAAAATTGACGTCTTAATGATAACACATTGTCAAAAAATTGACAAGAGCTTTTGTACAGAAACCTGAACAATTTTTTCGTTTAAATTTTTCGTTTAAATATTTGTTTAGAAGCATAAAATTGTTTGTTAGTTTGATATAATTTTCACATTTTCCTATTGGAGTAGATACTTGCACGAACAAATCCCCAACCACTGCTTATTGCTTTTTGCAATTTAAGCAGTGGTTGGGGATTTCCCTGATTTTTGATTCGGTTAAGTACAGTATCTGAAAGCTTTATCTGTCAGAATACGTGCAAAGATTAGCCCTAATGGCAACGCTGCAATGATAAGGATCGCAGACGCAAACCAGGATGCAGCTACTGATAATGACATAATACCAAGATTATAAAATCCTCTGTATAAATATAATCCCGGAACCATGATAACGATTGAGGGAACTGTTACAGATATCCTTGGATATCCGACTTTATTCTTCAGCAGGGACGCCAGAAGTCCCGCAGTAAGTGCACCAATAAATGCGGCTGCAGCAGGAGGAATATTTGCAAGGTCTACCAGTTCCAGTCTCAGAGTATTGGCAACTGCTCCTATCCCGGCTGCTGCGACTGCCAGACGAACCGGGCTGTTAAACATGATAGAGAATCCAAACACTCCGCAGAAACTTGCAAGAAGCCTGAATAAGATCCACTGCTCTGTTGACAGTGAAAGTTTTATAAAATCTACAGGTTTCAAATGCAGGATCAGTGCCATGATCCATGCTGACATAGTAGCTACCAGAATAACGATCAAAGCATAAGTCAGACGTTCTATTCCTGAACGCATATCCAGTTTTGCAAGGTCAATACCACTGGTAATAAACGGAAATCCCGGTATGATAAAGAGCATTGCACAGATATATCCCGCTTCGTGCTGAACAGAAATACCAAATAATATTTCTCCAAGTTTGAGCAGACCTGCATATGCAAAACATGCCAGAGATACAGAAGACACAATACATAAGAACAATGTAAAATGGTGTTTGGTCAGTTTGCAGCGGAGATAATTTCCAATTCCTGCCCCGACAAATGCACAGAACATCTCGATCGGACCGCCCCCAAGAAGGAATGTAAATCCGCAGCATGCGATCGCTGCAGCAAGTCCCAGTGCAGGCGGGGAATATAGACCATGTGTTTTTTCAATATTGTCAAGAAATGTATGCAGCTGTTCTCCTGACATATGTTTTCCTTCTTTTTCAAAGTTTCGGATAAAGTGTTCCAGACGATTTAACTTCAAAGTATTTACGCCTGTATTAGTCAGGCACAACGACTGGGTAAAACCATTTTCTCCGTCATAACATGTATATTCAATGGACATCAGACCAATATCCGCCGTACACGTAATGCCAAGTGCTTCTGCCAGTGTATTCATGGAACTTCTCACTCTCCATGCTCCGGTACCGCATGAGAGAAACATAATCCCCACACGTCCGATAACGGATGCTTTCTCTGCGATGCTGGAATCTACAACTGGTACATTTTCCCCATTTTCATCTGTATACTCATGCCAGGCAACATCCATATGGTTCTTTTTAATCACTTCCTGCGGCATTTTTCTCACTTCCTCATTCTATATTGTCAATCGGATAAAATCATCCGCTTTGCTACTTGCTTGATTTGTTAAAGCAGCAGACTGTCATTTCCTGCTTTCTCCATCATTTTCTCTCTGCATGCCAGTACGATTCCGTCAATCTCGTCTAAATGCTGCAGCATTTTTTTCTCAAATTCATGGATAGGAAGAAGAATTCCAATTTCATCATAGGGTTTATCCGGATTCTCTTTCTTCAGACCTGTTTCCTGTCCGTAGTATACCATGGCTCTTGGGGCTTCTTCCTGAATCTTCTGGAAAGCATCCCATACAACGGCATATGCCTGTGCTTCTGTCAGACCCAGTTTACAGGTGTCGGGAAGTGCATAAAGAGCCAGGACACCACGTTTACAGTTATCTTTTTCTTCTGTAATGTTCAGACCTTCTGTATAGGTACGGACAAGATCATAACCATCTGCAAGATACAGCGCAGATCTGGGGGCACATTCATGATGTTCATATGTTTCCTTGAATTTTGCATATTCTCTGGCTGAAACCTTTTCCCCGGGAAGAAGTTCTCCGGCTGCATCTGTAAGGAGCACCGGGTTCTCTCCTGCTTTTCCGTGGAATTTCTTCGGGATCAGATAAGCCACCCTTAACAGGTCAAACATACTTCTGCCGCATAATTCCAACAGCAGTGCACTGATATCACCGTTCTGGTACGCATGAAACAATACCTGCAGGAAATGATCTCTGTCATTATCTGTCAGACGATGGTCGTCATCTATATGGTCATAAAAAACTCCGCTTAATCGTCCGGATGCTTCCGGCGAAGCCAAAATTTTAGAAAAAATTGTTTCTACTGCTTCTTCTCTTGGCAAAACTGTACTCATAATTAACTTCCCCTTTCCAATCGTGTCAGATTCTTTTTTCGATTTTCATTATAGTCTTGCTTTTAGTAATGTCAACATAAAAAGAGAGAATTTTCCGATATCAATTTTACATAGATGCAAGCTAAAAATTATATAAAAAAGACATTCCATCCACTGGGGTAGAATGTCTTTTCTCATAACTTATATGATTCTTTTGAAGTTACGTTCTATATACACAGTGGAAACCATTTTTCGATTACACACTGATGTACTTTTTCTTTTTTATCATAATTGATTCCAACAAGTAAAATATCCCCTGTATACTGCTGTAATGACTATGGATATTTTCGCGTTTTTATTTGATTCAGGGCAGTTTCTGCGTTTTTGTTCCATTTCAGCTCCACAAGTAATGCCGGATAATAATCTTTGTACAGTGGTTTGGGAATGAAAACGAAATCTGCGAAGCCTCTTCCTGTTGGGAGTTCTCGGATTGGTTTAAAATAGTATTTTATTGCACTCAGGTACGCAATACTGAGTACGCTGCTCAGTGTAGGATGTCACTGAATCAGAAGTCCTTTCCATGATTGAAAGTGATAGTGCAGGACGTGTACAACGCTGAGGGTGATTGAGATATAGTAATTGGAAAAGGCATCCTGCCCTGACACTGGGGCAGAATGCCTTTACTCATAATTTTATGGCCTGTCGAAGTACTTCTATTTTACATTCATGTTTCTTTGTATCTTTATAATATGCAATTCCGACTCCAAGAATTCTTCCAGTATAACGTGGTTTCTGCCCTAATTTTCCCTGAAATTTAGTCAAATACTTTTTTTCTTTAATCTGCTGTATAGCTTCCTCAGCAGTATGGTCCACTTTTAGTTCTAAAATGATTCCATCTGCCTTTTGATCTATTTCCGGATAGAAGATGAAATCCACATATCCAATACCTGCTTTATCTTCCCGTTCTATCCGGTATCTGTCTCTCGCCTGAAGGTATACCAGATTTACGATCATAGTAAGCTCTGCCTCACTGCTGTAGCTTAGAAGTGGAGATTCCGTATTATGCGCATATTCCAAAATTTCTGTCATCATATCTGTATCGCCTGCTAATGTTGCGGATAACATTTTCTCTGATTTTTGTGCAAGCTGATAAATGTATCCCAGAGATTGCTCCTTCATCAGCATTTCATTGAATCTATCCATCAGTTCCTTATTCGGAATGCTGACACATCCATTTTCATAAGTCAAAAATCCATAGACAACCATAGCAGAAAAAATTTCTTCTTTTGTTGAAAGTCTCATGGAAGTTGCGGCATACTCGCTGATCTTCGCAGGTACAGAAATGCTGGAGATCATTTGCGCCAGATCATCCTGTACTGCTGCTATATTGTGTTGGACATAATAGTAAATTTCATCATAAGGTCCTGAGCTGGTCCAATAATTTCCCAGATTGTTGTTTGTCAGTGCCAGAACTACAGAACGAGGGTTGTATACTCTTTCGCCTGATTTTGTATGATAGCCATCATACCATATTCTAAGCCCTTCTCTGGCAATTTGTGGATTAGGCTCATTCTGAAGATATTTTTCAAAAAGAATGTCTACTTCCTTTTCTGTAAATCCAAAGTATTCACTATATAACTCTTCTGCCGCCATTGTATATTCTGCAAACATATTCAATTCAGAACCACTGGAATACTTAGCTATAGGAAGGATTCCGGTCATATAAGCCAGAGATACATAAGGTTGGTCTTTCAGCAGATTGCTGAGAAAATCAATATAGCTTGCTTTATCTTCTTCTGTTACAAAATCACGATGAAAAATGTAATCCCACTCATCTAGGATAAAAATAAACTTTGCTGAATTTTCCTGTGCATAAATATCTGTCAGGATATCCCATAATGCATCCTGTTCACAGATATCTGCAGCTGGAAAGCTATGAATTAAATCTCTTTTTAATCTGCTCTCGATTCGTTCAATATACTGCCTGTAGCTGGTACAATTATTTGGAATCCGGTTCAGAGAAAGGGAAATTACATTATACTGATTCATCTGAGATTTGTAATTATCACATAATGAAATCTGAGAACCGTTAAATAATTCTTCTGCATTACATCCCTTTGAGAAAAATGCCGCCATCATATTTGCGATTACAGATTTCCCGAATCTTCGTGGGCGTGTAATGCAAAGACAATTCTCAGAAGTCTCAATTCTTGGAATGATTTTGGTCAGAATATGCGTTTTATCAACAAAATATGGACTGTTTTTTACTTTTCGGTATGCTCCATATGAAGAAGTATTATTCAAATAAACTCCCATATATCCCACCTGAACCTTTCTTAGTTTCGTTTTATAAAACATATATTATGCTTTGTGTTAAAACATCTGTTGCATAACTTGTTTTTCTGCTATACTACTTACTTTTTTCCTCTTCCGAATCCCATTTTTCGATTACACACTGATGAACTTTTTCTTTTTTATCGTAGTTGATCCCCACCAGCAAAATATCTCCTGTATACTGCTGTAATGACTCTGGATATTTTCGTTCTTTTATCTGATTCAGAGCAGTTTCTGCGTCTTTGTTCCATTTCAGCTCCACGAGTAATGCAGGATAATAGTCTCTGTACAGTGGTTTGGGAATGAAAACGAAATCTGCGAAGCCTCTTCCTGTCAGGAGTTCCCGGATTGGCTTAAAATAGTATTTTATTGCACTTAGGTACGCAATACTGAGTACGCTGCTCAGGGAATTCTCGTTATTGTACTGAATCACTGATGTGTATTCTGCATGGATTTTCTCTATCTGTTCAGCAACTGTTTCTGCATCCATTTCCCAGGTGGCTTCCAGTAGTTTCTCAGATTCCTGCTGGAATTCGATCAGTTCATTCCATTTATTTCGTTTGGTTGCGGCACGAAATTCCTGACGGATTTCTTCGTTTGGGATGTAAGCTCTCTGAGTTCTCTGATCATAGGCAAGGTATCCCAGATGGATCAGCAGAGTCAGTACATCATCCTTGTCCGCGAAACTTACCATATCATTCTGAAATTCATTTACATCCACTTCCACTGAGGAACCGGACAGCATCTCTATAATGGATGTCCGCAGACCATCAAAATCCATGTTGATCAGTGGCAGGATTGACAGATAGGTTCCTGTCTGTGACCAGTAACTCTGGAATGTCCGCATAATTGTCAGATTTACTAACGCATTTGGATTATATACATGATAATCTCCAAGACGGTAGCCGTCATACCATCGTTTCACTTCTGCAAAATCTATATCATATTTTTTACACAAATCGATTACTTCGTCTTCGTTAAAACCGATATATGGTGTCAATGGGCCGGCATTAAGCATTGTAAACTGTGTGAAATTATTTAAGGCAGACTGGGTTTTTAATTTCTTTATCGGTAAAATTCCGGTCAGATATGCAAGTGCAATATATTTTGATGCCTCAATTCCTTTAAACATATTTCTGAGAAAATCGATATACATTTCCTGTGCTACCTGATTATGGGCTTCATCACGGATCAGGACATCCCATTCATCGATAATTACAATAAACTGTTTTCCTAATACAGTATTAATACGTGCCATTGCTCCATATATAGTGCTGTTTTCCTCCAGATTGACTTCAGGATAAGTCTCTCTTAATTCGGAAACAACGATATTCGTGATATATGAAATTAAATTCTCACTGGAGCCTGCTGATATACAGCACCATTGTACATCAAAATGAATGACATCATATTTATTCAAATGTTCATAAAAATCCGGACATCTGCTGATTTCCAGTCCTGAAAACATTTTTTCAGTGTCGCATCCCTTACTGTAATATGCAGTCAGCATATCTACAGTAACAGATTTCCCGAATCTGCGCGGACGACTGTTACATATAAACCTGGCATTTGTGCCCAATACTTTATTTGTATATTCCAATAATCCTGTTTTATCTATATATACTTCCGAATTAACTGCACACTGAAATGCTGCAGCATTCGGATTTACAAACATACCCATTATCTCACCCTCCTTCCTTATTATCGTTAGCTTTTCTGTCTTCTTATACAGCATCTTATAACCTCCTTGATAAATATGTTCAGGAGTTCCTGTCTTTTAGAAAACTCCTGCTAAAAATAAATAGTGAAAATTAAAGCATGACTTTTCTGAAAGAACAGATTCATGATCTGTATATGAATTGAGATTTGGCTGTAACTGTTGAAAATACCGGATAGTTACATGGATTTAGATAATTAGAAAATATGCTTTTGTTTATCATAGCATATCGGAACTTATTGGGCAAGAGACAAAAAAGAATCCAACGCATAAACCTATATATTTTATGCATCAGACTCTTTTCATTTTTGATAATTATCCTGTCAGGAAAATAAACTTATCTTCCACAGCAGTTTTTATATTTCTTTCCACTTCCGCAAGGACATGGATCGTTTCTGCCGATTTTTTTGTTTGTTCTCCGATAGGCACCGTTCTCATCGCTGTCCCACTGGATTTCTCCTGTTTTCGGCTGTCTCTGTGGATATTCCTCATAGTACGGCGGGATTCCTTCGTAGTAAACTGCATATCTGTTATAATCCTTCAGCAGCTTTTCACGTAGACGGTTAATGTCCGCTGTATTGTTCAGAAGTTGGATATAATCTTTTACAAATTTATAGCTGTCCGGATATTCTTCGCGGACAATGTCAAATTCTCTCCTGATATCCGGCCATTTTTCCAGAAGACGGAGTTTCACATCCAGCTGCATGAAACGTCTGAATTCAGGATCTTCCTCATCCGGTTCCATCACTCTGCACATTTCTTTTGTAAAATCTGATAAACGCTCATCCATTTCCATACCAAACAGATGAACATAAGAAGCAAATTCATTCCAGATTTTTAATGTTTCTTTATCTGAAAGATGACGTCTGATTTTTTCAATAATTTTAAGAATTCTGTTCAGTTCAGGAGAATCCTGAGTTTTTTGGGATACCAGGATTGCGCCCACAATATTAATAAGTTCTTCCTGATATTCTTCCAGATAAAGAGAGGCTTCCTCAATAAATGCTTCAAAACGCTGGATTGCTTTTTCATAATCTGTACTGCTCTTTGCTGCGCTGCTCATCATAATAAGTCCGGTAAATGCATTAAGTGCGTCATACATGCATTCTTTCAGATTTTTCTCTGCCTGATCCAGAAGCTCCCACAGACAGTTGATTCCTTCACGGAATTCTCCGCGGCTCTGACAGTTTATAGAGTATGCGGAAAGAAACTCGTTATCCCGCACACCTGCATTGTAAGCATCCCGAAATGCAGTCATGGCTTTATTGTAATAGCCTCTGTCAAAATAGGAAATTGCCAGTTCCTTTTTATAGTATGCTTTATCCGGAAACCTTTTTGCCAGCTTTTCCATCGTTTTTATAGCTTTTCCCAGGTTTCCGCACCAATTCTGGCCTCTGTACAGATAAAATAAGAACCCTTCTGCTTCTCCGTAAGCAGAAATGGCTTCTTCCGCCATTTTCACCATACGTTTTGCATCCTGAGCACGCATTGCATCCTGCAGCCATCCAATAATCTTTCTGGCATAGGGATCATCCGGCACACCTAACATCAGTTCTTTACTTTCATCTTCTTTGCCGGAAGTAATATTTTCATAAGCCTCTCTGATCTCCTGAAAACGTTCCGGATCTTTTTCAGGTGAAAACTGGCGCACTAATCTGAAATAAGCACGTTTCACTGCTTTTTCATCTGCATCCTCCGAAAGCCCAAGTACTTCATAATCTTTTTTTGCCATCTTATTATCCCTCCAGTTCGATCAGCTCCCGGATCTCATCTGCCAGATCATCCGCGTCTTCTGTGTTTTCTTCCAGAATTGCCTTTTTCAGCAGATACAGAAGCTCCTGTATCTCGACAAGCAATTCATCTTCTTTGTTTTTCTTACATCTGGATTCAAATCTCTCTCCCCGTCGGATCACTGTTCTGTATTCTCCCGCGCAGGAGGATTGTTTCCATTCACTGACATCTGTCTTTTTCTTTCCGGAATCCATCAGATCAATGGTCACTGCCATATCCTTATGTGTGCTTACTATCGTAGCTTTTACATCAAGGATTCCATTCTGATTATAGGAGAACTCCACATCAATACTTTCCTCTCCCGCTTTTCTTTCAGGGATTCCCTCCAGCATAAAATTCCCCAGAAAATGATTCCTGCTGACCTGTCTGGATTCTCCCTGGTAAACAGCAATCTCTGTTTTGTTCTGATAATCCCAGGAAGTCCAATAGGTCTCTTTCTTAGTAACCGGAATCGTTGTATTTCTTGGAATGATCGTGCTCATACAGTCTGCTGTGATTCCGTCCCATACCTGAATTCCCAGAGTATAGGGGCAGACATCTGTCATAATCAGCGCATCTGCTCCATCCAGTTCTCCGGCAATAATTCCGGCCTGGATTGCTGCTCCCTGTGCCACACTGAAATCAGGATCTATGGCATGATCTGGCTTTTTCCCCAAAAGTGTCTCAATGTCTCTGGCAACCAGCGGAACTCTGGTAGAACCACCTACCAGAAGAATATGATCCAGTTCCTCTTTGGCAATTCCCGCATCCTCCAGAACTCTTCGAACCGGATTATGAGTTCTTTTTATCAGGTCACTGATCAGTTCTTCAAAGAATTCTCTGGTCACTGTTTCCTCCAGTGCTGCAGGAATCCCGTTTTTCTCCGCAAGCATGGGAATCTGCACCTGCACACTGTCCTGAGTGCTCAATGCAATTTTACACTTCTCTGCTTCCTCTTTTAACTTTGCAGCTGCATATACATTTCCTTCCAGACTGATTCCCTGCTTTATCTCAAACCGGTTTCTCAGCCATGTGATCAATGCTTCGTCAAAATCCTTGCCGCCCAGCTGGTTATCTCCTGCACTGGCTTTTACTTCCAGAACTCCCTCAAACATTTCCAGGAGTGTGACATCAAAGGTTCCCCCACCCAGATCATAGACCAGGACATAGCTTTCCTCTTCCATGTGGTCAAGGCCATAGCTGAGCGCAGCTGCTGTAGGTTCATTAATAATACGTTCCACCTGAAAACCTGCCAGATTTCCCGCCTCTACTACTTCTCTGCGCTGTCTGTCATCAAAATAGGCAGGAACAGATATCACAGCTCTGGAGATCTCTTCTCCCAGATGCTGTGAGGCATATGCCTTTACATATTTCAGGATCTCAGCGGAAATTTCAGCAGGTGTGAAGGTCTTTTTGCCCAGTCTGATCTGCTCTCCTGTGCCGATTTTTCGTTTCACTTCAATTACTGTACGTTCCGGTGCCAGAAGATACGAAGCCTTTGCCTGTTCTCCTACTGTGATTTTCCCTGTTTCATCAAGCCCTACTGCTGACGGAGTAATATTCTGCTGATCAGGATTGGGGATCATATGTACCTGTCCATCAGTAAAAATGGCTGCTTCTGTTGTTGCGGTTCCAAGATCGATTCCTATTATTTTTTCACTCATTTTGGGTCTCCTGAAATTTATTTTTTATACACACAGACCTGTGCTTTTTTTATTACCTGTCCCTGATAGAGCAGTCCCGGAGCATATACTCTGGAAATGATACCGTCGACTGTTTCCTGATCTGTTTCTTCAGTTTTAATGACATCATGTAATCTGTAGTTGAATGGTTCCCCTACAGTACCGATTTCCTGGATCTGCGCCAGAGAACCAACCTGTTTTCGCTTTTGACTCATCATCCGGAATTGTTCATGCCATCCCTCTTTATCTGACAGAAATTCTTCTATTGTGTGTAGCTGTTCACTGTATATGCTGATCAGCTGGCATAACTTTTTTTCTCTCTCTGACGATTTTTCCTGTAATTCTTTCAGTTCATCATCAGCTTCTTTATCTTCCTGAAGCTGATCCAGAAAATCATCCAGAGTTTCCATTTTCTTACGCAGGAAGTTCTGCATTTCTACCTGTTCATTCTGTATCCTGTCCAGAATTTCTCCTGTGGCAGAATTCTCCTGTCTGTACATATCAGATGTCTGCGACAGGTATTCCTTTAAGGTAGTCTCGATATTTTCATTTTCTCTTTTCTTTTTCAGAAAAAACATATTGGGTTCCTCTTTGCCTTTTTTATAATTCATGATAACGCAGGCAGAGAGGGACGTCAATCCCTCTCTGGTTATTCTTTGATAATCTCTCGTTATCTGCACGTTACTGTTCACTCCGTTCTCAGTAACTTAACCAAAATTCATTCCAGATTGCTGCCCGTTCCCTTCTGCGTGTAAGAAATATCACTGTCATCCTGGTTTTCCATCTTTTTACCGGTCAGCGCATCATCTACCATCTCATTATCGCTTTTTGGGGCACCTCCATCCATTTTTTTAATCTGCTGATTTCACATATTTACTTCCACCGCTCGCAACACCGATGCCCGTCAAAACTGCACCACATACACAGCATCCGACTCCTCTTTCATAATTGTACAATGGTAAGTCACAAACTCACATATGAAACATATACTAATATCGAGAACTGCAATCTATTATTGTCAGATTCCACGACAATTGCCGGAATGTTCTGTAAAATTACAGTCTGACGGGCAAGCTGGCGAGTCTGACGATATAAGATTTTTCCAGAGGTGATACTTTCCTATGCTGTTTAGTCGTCATACCTCAGATGATCCGGAATTATCCGGTACATCCTGTTGTAACAATAACAATCGCTGCAGCTGTGACTGTCAGGGACCTCAGGGTCCGCGCGGCTGTCCTGGTCCTACCGGACCCAGGGGCTGTCCCGGTCCCGTTGGTCCAATGGGACCTCAGGGTCCCCAGGGCGAACCCGGACTTCAAGGCTACCCAGGTCCTGTCGGACCTGTTGGCGCTACCGGTGCCACTGGCGCTACCGGACCTGCCGGACCTATCGGACCTACTGGTGCTGCCGGACCTGCCGGAGCCACTGGCGCTACCGGACCTGCTGGGCCTATCGGACCTACTGGTGCTGCCGGGCCTGCCGGACCTACCGGTGCTACTGGTCCTGCCGGACCTGCCGGTACTGTAACTCCGGCAGCGGCCGTAGCAGATGCCACAGGTCAGACAGATATTGTAACCCAGTTTAATCAGCTTCTCGCAAATCTCCGCGCAGCCGGACTTCTTGCAACTTAAACCTCAGGAGGGGCAAATGCTCCTCCTGATTTTCTCAAAAGGTGCTTTAAATTATCTTCCATGATTTCTCTCAGCCTTTGTATGATTGTAAAAAATGAAGAAAAAGTATTGCCGCGTATCCTGAAACCCATGAAAGAAATTGTAGACAAAATTCTTATCTGTGATACCGGTTCTACAGACAGGACCAAAGAAATTATCAGAGAATTTACAGCCGAAGTTTATGATTTTCCATGGAAAAATGATTTTTCTGCTGCCCGGAATTTTATTTCGGAAAAAGTCAGTACTGATTACTGGATGTGGCTGGATGCAGACGACATGATCACTCAGGAAAATCTGTACAGACTAAAACAATTAAAAGAAACACTGAGTCCGAACACAGATATGGTTATGATGGATTATGTCATAGATTTCGATGAATGGAATCATGCTGCATTCTCCTGTTACAGAGAACGTATCTTAAAAACTTCCCGAAATTTCAGATGGCGGGGAAGAGTTCATGAATCCATCATTCCCACCGGGAACATCCTTTATTCTCCCATACAGATTGAACATCGCAAAATAAAACCCTGCTCTTCCTTTCGAAATCTGCACATCTATCAACAGATGATCGAAGAAGGAGAGCCTCTGGAACCCAGAGACTTATTTTATTATGGCCGGGAACTTTTTTACCATAAGCAATACGAGTATGCCATTTGTGTTTTGAAAAAATTTCTGAAAGAGCCGGACGGCTGGATTGAAAACAGACTGGACAGTTGTCTGGTTCTATCCTATTGTTATCAGGCATCAGGCAATGACCAGTATGCTCTTGAGATACTGTTTCACAGTTTCATGTCAGATATTCCAAGAGCCGAAATATGCTGTGAGATTGGGAAAATATTTTTTATGAAACAGAACTTTTCCATGGCAGCTCACTGGTATCATCAGGCACTTCTTGCACCGGACAACAGCCAAAACGGAGGATTCTATATTCCGGACTGCCATAATTTCATACCATTTCTGCAATTATGTGTATGTCTGGACAAATCCGGAATGCACAAAGAAGCTTTTGAATTTCACCGGAAAGCCAGAACACTGAAACCGGAACATCCTTCTGTTATTCAAAATCAGATCTATTTTCATGAGATTCTGGGGTTTTGAAAAAAAATGCCACAGACCGTATTAATCCTTTACAGTCTGTGGCATTACGCTACATATTATATTGTTTTCGTTACTGGTGAACCGGCACTATTCCACAGTTACACTCTTAGCCAGATTTCTCGGCTTATCTACATCCAGGCCTTTGGCTACGCTGACATAGTAGCCAAGCAGCTGCAAAGGAATAACTGCCAGTGAAGTTGCAAAGTGTGGATCTGTTTTCGGAATATAAACTGTGAAATCTGCAGTATCTTCTATATTATAATGTCCATATGTGGTGAGTCCCATCAGGTATGCACCGCGGCTCTTACATTCTACCATATTGGAGACTGTTTTCTCATAGAGATGATTCTGCGTGAGAATACCGATCACAAGAGTTCCGTCCTCAATCAGAGAGATTGTGCCATGTTTCAGTTCTCCGGCCGCATAAGCTTCTGTGTGTACATAACTGACTTCTTTCATCTTCAGGCTGCCTTCCATACTGATGGCATAGTCAATACCACGCCCGATAAAGAAAGCATCCCTGGCATTTGCCTGCTTAGCCGCAAACCACTGGATACGCTCTTTGTCATCTTCAATGATCTTGGCAATCTTATCCGGAAGTGTTTTCAGCTCTGCGATCAGCTCCTGATATTTTTCTTCTGTAATCTGTTCTCTGACTTTTCCAAACTGCACTGCCAGTGCATAGGAGGCAATCAGCTGAGTACTGTATGCCTTGGTAGTTGCTACAGAAATTTCCGGTCCCGCCAGAGTGTAAAAAACATTATCCGCTTCTCTGGCAATGGAAGAACCTACCACATTGACAATTCCCAGTGTACGGATACCTCTCTGTTTCGCCTCACGAAGTGCCGCAAGGCTGTCTGCTGTTTCCCCTGACTGGCTGACAATGACCACAAGACCTTCCGGATCTAAAATCGGATTTCTGTATCGGAATTCCGATGCCAGTTCCACACGTACCGGAATCCTTGTCAGATCTTCAATCACATACTGGGCTGCCATTCCCACATGGTAAGCAGAGCCACAGGCTACAATATAGATCTGGCTGATCTTTTTGATCTCCTCATCTGTAAGACCTACTTCTGAGAGATCAATACGATCATCTTTGAGTACAGAATTCAAAGTATCCCGAACTGCTTTCGGCTGTTCATGAATTTCTTTTATCATGAAATGTTCAAATCCCGCTTTCTCCGCCGCTTCTGCATCCCATTCAATTGTTTTCGGCTCTTTCTGGATCTCATCACCATCCAGATTGTAGAACGTGATCTCCCCTTTTCTGATACGAGCCATCTCCAGATTTCCAATATAATATACATTTCTGGTGTATTTTAAAATTGCAGGAACATCGGATGCAATGTAAGATTCACCGTTCTCCACCCCAAGGATCATCGGGCTGTCTTTTCTTGCCACATAAATCTCTCCCGGGTAGTCTTTAAACATGATCGCAAGAGCATAGGAACCGCGGATACGGACCATTGCATGGTTAATGGCATCTACCGGTGTTCCGAGATATTTCTTATAATAATAATCTACAAGTTTAACTGCTACTTCAGTGTCTGTAGATGAATAAAACTCATAGCCATTGCGGATCAGTTTGTCTTTCAGTTCTTGATAATTCTCAATGATTCCATTATGAACTGCTACTACGTTACCGTCATCACTCATATGGGGATGCGCATTTGTCTCAGATGGTTCTCCATGTGTCGCCCAACGGGTATGTCCGATACCACATGTTCCAGGTACAGATTCTCCATTATTAGTTTTATCTGCAAGAACTTTCAGTCTGCCTTTCGCTTTAATAACCTCTGTATCACCTTCGCCGTCGCGAACTGCAAGTCCCGCTGAATCATAACCTCTGTATTCAAGTCTGGACAGACCATATAATAATATAGGTGCTGCCTGATGATTACCTGTAAATCCAACAATTCCACACATTTATATTTATTCCTCCCATATTTTCCAGATATTTACAGCATTATAAAAATACTGCTTTATTATATTATAAGAGCATTATGGAGTAATTTCTTATAATATAATAAAATTTCAGGGGTTCTCTCTGTCATATCGTGTCTCATTGTATCATGATGTTCCACATATGGCAAGAAAATCCCCTGAAACTGTGTACTCTGTTTTTACGAAAGTACTTTCATCATTGTTTTATCCACGTTATCCTTTGTGTCTTTTTCTGATTACCGATTTCATTTTACTTTCTGTTTCTTTACTGTTGACCAGCCGCTGTATATCTTTCTTCCATTCTCATCATATCTGTATGAACGGATTCTGTAATAATATGTATGTCCTTTTTTCAGTTTTGCATTTGTGTATTTTGTAGTTGAACCGGATTTAATTACCGCTGCTCTTACGTATGGATTAGTGGTTCCTGCCCGGCGGTAGATCTCATATCCGTCTGCACTCTTTGCCTTTTTCCATGTAATCACAAGTTTTCCGGCAGTCCTGTTTGATATACCTGTAATTGAAGTTTTTGCCGGTTTTGCAGTCAGATCATCAGCAGAATACGTTTCCTTCGTCATATAAAGAATGGAATTTTTTCCGGTTCCATATAAGCTCTTTGCTTCTTTGTCATATGCAAAATATATATTCGCACTATCTGTCGCATATGTATAGCCCCGGGAAATACTTCCTGAGATCGGAGTATCCAGAAACAGACCTCCGTCTTCTCCAACTGTTCCTTCATCGCTGTTTGTGATATCTGCCATATAATATTTACCGTTATTTGCCACAATATTCCACATATGAGGACCTTCACCTGTACCGCCATTCATCATACCGGTCACTGTATAGCAGGTAATGCCACTGAGATCGCACAGATACTGAAATGCCTTGGAATAACCTTCACAGACCACATTAGTACTGTCATCTCCGTCAAAAACATAGATTAACTGCCATGGATCTCCGTATTCATCATCCTCCGTCACATCATCATTGTAGGAAGTCAGGTAGCAGATCATTTCTTTATATCCGTACAGCTTTTCTGTCTCTGTATAACCCTGAAATTCTTTTACGATCATTCTGGCATTTTCTGCTGCACTTTTTGCAAGCTGTACAATCCCTGCATTTACTTTATATTTACCGGAAGCATAACTGCTGATCACCGGCATAGATATGGAAAGATTTTCAATTTTTACAGTTGTTTTGTTTCCTGTTGCCTTTGTGCTGTAACCATACTGCCAGGTAGTAGCTGCAGTCTTTTCGTACCAGTACAATTCATATGGACAATCTACAGCCAGGCAATCGATAATCTTTGAAATATCCAGTTCATTAAGGTGTGCGGCTACTTCTCTTTTGAGCGCATTACCGCTTGCTGTTGTCTGCCAGGTCAGTCCCAGATCTGAACTGACTTTAAACCTGGTAGAACCACCTTTCGATGCCACTGCGCTGATTTTACTCTTAAGTTCCTCATATAAGGTCTGCTGCTGTCCATTCAGTACATCCTCACCCAGAGAAGCTGCTGGCTGTGTGTCCGGATCCTGTCCGTACAGAATGTCATTCAGATATTTCTCCAGAAGCTGTCTGTTATCCACAGCACCGTTCTCGTCCGGAATTACAGCCTCTGCAAAGACTTCTTCGTCTGAATCTGCTTCATTTGAACCTGCTTTGTCCGAAATGCTATCCTCTGTATCTGATGCAAACTCCGCATTATCCGCAGTTTCCTGTTGTACATCAAATTCTGTTGCATCATCTGAATTAAATTCAGGAACTGTACCATCTGTGAAATCTGCTGCTGTTACAGGTGTTACTGTAATTCCTGCTGCCAGAACCAGGCTCATTCCCAGACTTATAAAATTTTTCTTTCTGTACATAACGCATTTTCTCCTTATCTGTCGTAAATATAGTATATTACTACAATACTTTATTTCGACAGATAAAACAAGATTTTTTTATAATCCTTGTTCTCCCGCCAGATAGCACAGGTCTGCAAGACGTTCATATTTTGTCTGCATACACGCAATATAGTCATCCAGAAATCTTTTTACACGATACGGGATATCTAAGCGCTCATATCGGTTCTCAAATTCCGTCAGGTCACTGTTATCCTGCCTGATATACTCATCTGCTGCACTGATTTCCGCTTTCAGAGCAGAAAGTTTCTCCTCGTAACGACCTGTTAATTCCATTTCGCACAATTCATTCATTTTGTTCATCTTATTCTTTTCTCCCTATTATTATTTTTACATTTGTGGTAACCTTGTTACCTGTGTGTGTTGTTTTGTTATATGTTGATGCGTTGTGTTATGTGTGTTATGTACCCGATGTGTGCAGATCGGTACATACCGTTTTCTGTCTTATTACAACTATAATTGTAATTTTGTTTAAAGAAAATGTCAATTTATTTCGTCCGACATCTTATGATATGATTCGACATTTATCTGAAAATACGACAAAAAAAGCTGCTGTTCCTCATAATTACTGTAGGAACAACAGCTTTTTTTCATTCAATGTTTTTTATGTTCGGCGGATGATCCTGTTCAATTTCACAAAATCTATTACCGCCTGTTTTCCGATCTTACAGATTTTCTTCATGTTAATGGAATTCACCCCGCCCTGACGAGGTCTGAATGTGACAGGAAGAAATTTGATGCTACATCCCTTCTTCTTATAAATAACAGCCAGAAGTACATTGGAAAGATTAAAGTCCTTCGGGATCAGATGTATGTACCTGGCCATCGTCTCTGCTTTCATCAAACGGTACGGAGTGTTGGCATCTGTCAGATTTACCCCAAAACAGATGCGGATAACCAGTTTCAGAGTTTTTGTTACAAAAACACGTGACATTCCATCCTGTCTGTCTTTTCTCCAGCCGATGACCATATCATATTTCTGTCTTCGTTTCCAGAACGGTTCAAATTCTTCCGGCAGTGTCTGGCCGTCCGAGTCTGTCTGGAAAATGTAATCTGCACCATTTTTGAGTGCATATTTATAGCCATAAAGCACAGTTGCACCATGACCGCCGTTTGGTTTTGTTATCGGAATCAGCAGAGGGCGTGTCTTTGTGCACTGTTTCAGTTTTTCATATGTAGAATCTTTGCTCCCATCATCAATGACAATCAGACGTGACTGACCGTTTCCGTTATGCTTTTCTATAACAGGATACCAGTCATTAATGACCTGTTCAATGTTATCCTGCTCATTGTACGCCGGGATAACAATGTATAACTTATCCATATTTCTCTCCTTTGGATGATTGATGGTATCCATTATAGCATACATATACATGAAATAATAATATTATTTCGAAAACGATGTACTATAGCTCTGCCAGTATTCCCAGCTCCCGCGCAAGGCGAAGCAGTTCCCTGTTTGCGGCATTCACTGTTCCGAACTCTTTCAGAGGACAGATAACTTTCTGACATTTTTTCATCAATTCTACAGCCTTATCATAAGATTCCTGTGAAATACTTTCGAAAGGTTTCTCTGTAATCACCTGGTCTGCAAGTGCACCGGCTACCTGACAGTCTACATCATTCGTGTGAAGCACTCCTGCCGCAAATGGAATTCCCTGTCTCTGCAGTTTTCGATAATACGGAATTCCGCTTCCATTACCGCCAATTACAAACACCTGAGGTTCACCTCTGGGCGGATCCATCTCCACACATCCAAAAGCAGCATTATAGCTTCCTCTGGTAATTCCATACAACTTCCGAATATACTCAGAAGTAAAGATTTCTTCCGGAGCACCATATTTTTCTATATATTCTCCATGTACACAGATAACTTTATCAGATATTTTCTGTGCAAGATCCAACTCATGCAGCGACATGATCACTGTAAGCTGATGATCCAGCACCATCTGTTTCAAAATGGTAAGAAGTTCCAGCTTATGACGGATATCCAGAAAAGAAGTCGGCTCATCCAGTACAATGATCTCCGGCTCCTGACAGATAGCCCGGGCAAGAAGGATTCGTTGTCTCTGACCATCACTGATGGCTGTAAAATCCCTGTCTTTTAAATCCCATGCATGGACGGTTTCCATTGATTTCTTTACCTTTGTCTTATCCTCTGCGGAGAGTATTCCCAAAGTTCCTGTATAAGGATAACGCCCTGTGGCTACAATGTCTTCGCAGGTCATCAGTTCCGGACGCATACGCTCTGTGAGCACGACTGCCAGTTTCTGAGAGACCTCTTTATTGGTCATTTTTGCCATTTTTTCTTTATCCAGATAAACAGTACCGCTGATCGTGGCAAGCTGTCTGGTGATGCTTTTAAGAATAGTGGATTTTCCGGCACCGTTAGGACCGATGAGAGTGAGGATTTCTCCCTTTTTCAGCTGAATATTGATTTCTCTGATAAGAGGTTTTCCGTCATATCCCACAGTCAGCTGATCCGTACGGAAAAAATACTGTTCCTGCCGGTCTGCTTTGTTATTTTCTGTTTCCTTTATTACATCTGCTATTTTCTCTGACATATTTTTTCCTGTTTTCCTTTTTATGCTGCATCTTATAGTAATCTGCCCGGATAGCGTATTCTGCTCCTGCTTTTTATATCAATTTCTCTTCTGTCTGCGGATCATGATATAGATTACAACCGGTGCGCCAAACACTGCTGTTACGGAACTGATACTGAGTTCTGTAGGTGCAAATACGGTTCTGGCGATCAGATCACAGAAAAGACAGAATACTGCCCCTCCCAGAAAGCAAGCCGGGATCACAAGGAGCGGTCTGGCTGTTTTCAGCAGGCTTTTTACAATGTGAGGCACTGCAATGCCAACAAAAGAAATTGGTCCTGCAAAAGCTGTCACACAGGCAGACAGAATACTGGATAAGAGAATCAGTCCTATGCGGAACAGCTTGATATTCACTCCCATATTCTGGGCATAAACTTCACCCAGCTGATAGGCACCGATAGGTTTAGACATAAAGAACACGATCACCATTGTGAGCAGAACTACTGTTGTCATTACCTTCACATTACCCCAGGACATTCCTGAAAAACTTCCCAGTGACCAGTTGTGAAGATTGACGATATTGGAGTCATCCGCAAAGGTAACTACGAAATCTGTAACTGCTGAACAGATGTAACCGATCATAACACCGCTGATAACCAGCATGGACATGTTGTGGACTTTTTTTGCAACCAGCAGAACGAATCCCATGGAAATCATAGAACCGATAAATGCTGCAATGATCATGGCTGCAGAACCCATGGAAATAGATCTGCTCAGAAAATAAATCATCAGAAGTGCAACTACCAGTTTGGCTCCTGAAGAAATTCCAAGTACAAAGGGACCTGCAATAGGGTTATTAAAAAATGTCTGAAGAAGAAATCCGGATACAGAAAGTGCTCCTCCAAGAATGATCACTGACAGAATCCTGGGAAGACGGATTTCCCATATTATATTGTAAGCAGTCGCATCTCCCTGATGTCTGAAAATAATATTCAGAATCTCACCCACTGAAAGATGAATGCTTCCGGCATTTACATTCCAGACAAATAAAATCACCAGAAACACCGCCAGTATAAGAAATGCCATCCAGTATCTGGCTGTACGTTTTTTGTCATCCATATTTTTTGTTCCTTTTGTTTTTATATTTCCTGCTTTTGGCAGTTCTGCAGAATCCCGCAAACATATTTCAGTGCCATTCGTAAATGACTATACCAATCGCATAGGATGCGGATTCGAGTGTGCCGAAAAGTTACAAATATCATTTTAACTTATGCATATATGCAAGTTCATCCAGCGAATCATCATCTGTAGTAAGAATTGTATGAATATCTTCAATCATAGTTCCAAGCTCAGTGGTTTCCTGGAAAAGATTTTTACCCGTACACCACACATTTCCATCCTTCACTGCCTTAAAATCTGCCAGAAGATTACTTTTTGCCAGAAGTTCATCAATAGTAGAAAGTTCACCGTCGATAGTACTGTTATAGATGATATAGTCCGCATCTTTTGCTTTGGCATAAAATTCTTCCATCTGCATGTTCATGGTAGACAAAGCGTTATCACTTTCTCCTGTATCTTCGGGAACATATTTGCCGCCTGCAAGCTCGATCATGTTTGAAACATAATCACCATTCTTTCGCACATTGGCAGCACCTGTGGAATTAATGTAAAAGAATGCTACTGTTTTACCTGTATCTTTATCATCAGAGGTCAGAACTTTGTCAAGCTTGTCTGTCTGCTCCTTAAATGCCTTCTCAGCTACATCTTCCTTTCCGAGAAGCACAGCATAGAGTTTCATCCATTCAGTTCTTCCCAGAGGATGGCTCTCATAACTGGAACGTTCTACCATTACCGGGATACCAAACTGTTCCAGTTTCTCTTCCACCTCCGGATTATGGTGGATCATAGTTGATTCAATGGCAAGACCACAGCCTTCATTCAGGATCAGTTCATAATCCGGTGCATTGTACTTGCCTGCATAAATCATTTTTCCGGATTCCATGGCATCTTTTGCTTCCTGGATATACCATCCATTCTCCTGAGTTCCTGAAAGACGAATGCTGTCAATACCGTCAATTGCGCGGAAAAGATCCATGGCAGAGGTTGCTACCAGATAGATGTTGTTCAGCGGTTGTTGAATAACTGTGATATCTTTTTCAAGCCCCTTTGGAGCCTTTTTTCCCTCTGGAACTACAAGAAACTGTCCTTCCTGATTGATAGTGATCAGAGCATAGCCATTATTGTAATAGTCTACGCTGAATTCTTCTGCGTAGGAAAGTTCCATACTGTGATCATAGGTAAGTCCCGGGATATCCACAGGAGTTTTTGCATTGTCTTTATCTGCTGCGTATGCTGTACAGACAGTGCATATACAGATAATAAATAATGCAACTGATATAAAACCGATAAATATTGTTTTTTGCTGTTTCTTTATTATGTTTTTCATCTTCATAATTGTTTCTTTGTTTGTATATAATTATTTTGCTGTTTTTTCTGCTTCTTTGGCAGTTGTGGAATCAAAATTTAAGGTGTAGTCAATCTCGTGAGGCTCACTCATTGCTACTGTATCTGCTGTTACCTCCATCTCTGCATCAAATACGCTGACAGGGATTTCAAAAGTGGAGTTTCCGTCTTTATTAACCGGCTCATATTTCTCACCATCCACAAGCATATAATCATAGTTCGGACTGCTCCATACGATAGTTGCTGTAGCTTTATCGCCTTCTACCTTAATGGCAGCAGGAGAATCAATGGTTGCTCTTCCTGAACCACCTGTAAGAGTTACATCCATGGTATAGTCGCCATCTTCAAGATTCAGATCTGCCAGAGTCTTACCTTCACTTGTCTTGCTGTCTTTCGCATCTTTGTCTGTGTCATCTGCTTTGGAATCTGCATCTTTATTTTCTTTATCATCTTTTTTTGCATCTGTATCATCGGATTTTACAGGATTTTTGACACTTACCTTATGATCATACCATTTTCCTTTTGTTCCGATCAAAGCTACATCGAATTCTTCATCAATTGCAGGTACCGGGATATCAAATCCATATACTTCCTCACTCATTCCATCACTGTATGTAACAGTATCTGTGGTTGGCTCAAGAATCTCTGCCCCGTCTTTCTGTGCATCTTCTGCCTTTCCGACAAAAAGATTTACGATTTTCTTAGAAGCAAGGCTTACATGGATAGTCATCTTGCCATCCTTCACTGTAAGGGTTCCTTTTCCGTCGTTTGCTTCATTTACATGGAACATTCCGTTGTCTGTATCAAATTCTGCAGTGTAGGTGCCATCCTCTAATGTATCACCCTTGGATGCATCTGTTTCTTTATTATCTGTGTTTTCTGAATCAGCATCTTTTGCATTTGTTTCTTCTTTATCAGTAGTTTCTTCTGTTGCCGTATCGGTATCTGTCTTTGCAACAACCGGGCTTGTACCGATCAGAGTAACTGAAATAGTAAGTGCTGACATTAATAATGTAAATGAACGTTTTTTCATGATTATTTTTTCTCCCTTGTCTTCATATTTTTATAGTTTTTTCTATCGTACTGTTCAATCCATCTGCTGCAGAGCAACAGGCTTTTGAACAGATGATGACAAATATATTATAGTAATTCCAGAAAATAATGCAATTAAGACAGTCTCTCTGGATCTTGTTCAGATGTGCGCACGTTACTGTGAACGGAATGAACAGTAACGTGCGAACTGTTTGCAGTATTTTATGGAATTGCTATGACTTCTTTTTTTCTTATCATATAATATATCTGCCCGGAAACTTTTGCAAGTTCTCCGGGCAGTTTATCTTGTTTGAACAATATTTTTTATTCAGCGTCAGCCTCTGCAGTATCAGCTGTTGTCTCAGCTGCGTCATCTGCCTGTGCATCGTCTGCACTGTCACCTGCTGCTTCGGCATTAGTATCTTCTGCCGCTGCATCGTCAGATGCTCCAAGAGAATCAATTGCTGCTTTTGTATGAGCCACATACAGATCTTCTACTGCTGCGATTCTTCCAAGACCTGCAATCTGACAGTCAACACTGTCGAAATCACCGGATGCCTCAAACTGAGATTTCCAGGAATCTGCATCATCACCAGCCATATCATTGTTAGCGTGGTCTCCGGCAACAACCATCAGAGGACGAAGGATTACATTCTTGAATCCGGCTTCTTTTACTTTCTCGATAACCTTGTCACATGCTGTGTCTTCCGGTTCTCCCTCTACAGTTCCGATGAAAGCGTTTGTGAATCCAAGATCATCCATCTGTGTCTGCATCTGGTCATAGGTTACGTTAGCTGTATGGGATGTACCATGTCCCATGAATACAAATGCTGTGCCTGCATCTGCTGCTGCTTTCATATCATCAAATCCGGCTTCCTTGCAGGCTTCATCTGTGATTGCCTGAGCAACTGCTTTCTTGTCATCATTGATCACTGTAGCGTCATCACCAACTTCACCGAGCATTGGCTCTGCAATTGCAACAGATTCAAATTTATCTTTGTATTCATCAATTGCCTCTGTCATTTCATCATATTCTGCACCATGCATCAGATGTGTAGGCTGTACAACAAGATTCTTAACGCCATTAGCTACTGCGCGGTCAAGAGCCTGCTGCATATTATCGATTACTTCATCATCTCTTGCCTGTACATGGTTGATGATAATCTGTGCTGTAAATGCACGTCTTACTGACCAGTCCGGATATGCTTTTGCAAGGGCATCCTCGATTCCTTTGATATCCTCTGCACGGCTGTCGTTGAAGGATGTACCAAAACTTACTACAAGAAGTTCATTCTCACCAATCTCATCCTGGTTACGAGGATCATCTTTGGAAGCATCACCTGTGTCACGTCCAAAGTATTCAGGGCTTGCTTCTTCACCTGTTACCAGTTCTTTCTGAGCATCTGTAAGTTTGTCCCATGCTTCTTTTGCTGCTTTGCAGTCTTCGTCAGTTGTGTCTGTTCTTTCCTGAACATAAATCTTATCGATCAGGGCACCTACTTCGTCTGCTGCTTTCTGGTCATCATCAGAGCTTCTGTTGTATCATCAGATGCTTCCTCTGTATCAGCTGCCTCTGCATCGTCTGCAGCTGCTTCTGTGTCATCTGCTGTCTCTTCTGTTGCTGTATCATCAGATGCAAAAGCTACCGCACCTGTTGCTGCTGTCATAGAACAGGTCATAGATACTGCCAGTAATAAAGCTAACATGGATTTTCTTTTCATTTCGTTTTTCCTCTTTTATTTCTCGTATTTCCGGACAATTGTATGCACAAAAAAGGCAACTGCATATTCTGCAGCTACCGCCTTCCCATAAATACATGGTTTATATGTACCAGATATATCTGTAATTTCCGATTCTGTCTGATTCATTTAATAAAAGAGCTATGTATCGTTATGAGAATATAGGTTCTGTATACCGCAGACCTTAAATTCTACGCCAAGGCAGTTCTCCTGACTTCGATCATCGCTGTTTCTCCCTTCCCGGTTTCCCAGTGGTTTCTGAAAAACAGCTCCCATACACAGTGACGGTATCGCTCCGGATTCTCACCGGATTCTCTTTTGCGCATCAAGTATGATGCAACCTTTGCGTTATAACATTGCACATATTCAATTCGGATATTCTTTTTTTATCACATTTTACCAAAAATGTCAATACAATTCGTATATATTTTCCTTTAATGTTTGGCATTAGTGTTACTGTTCACTCCGTTCACAGTAACGTAGCCAAAATTCATTCCAGATTGCCTGCGGCAATGGAATGAATTTTGGCTTGTATGTCTCGGGATTTTGGCATATTCATGCCAAAACATATCGTGCAAATTTATGTGATTACACTTCTGTCAGGGTTTTGAAAAAACAGGTTCTGTTTCCGGTATGGCAGGCTGCACCGATCTGCTCTACTTTAGCAAGGATCGTATCATTGTCACAATCCAGTGTAAGGGATTTTACAAACTGAAGATGTCCGGATGTGAGTCCCTTCGTCCAGAGTTCATTGCGGCTTCTGCTCCAGTAAGTCATTTTACCTGTTTCAAGAGTGGTATTAAATGCTTCTTCATTCATATACGCCAGCATCAGCACTTCGTTTGTCTGATAATCCTGGGCTATAACAGGTACCATTCCATCACTGTTTAATTTAAAATCAGACCATGCGATGCTGCTTTTTAAATTCACTGTATTTTCCATTTTCTGTCTCCACCTAATTTATTGATTGCCATAAATCATTTCGTAAATTTTCAAATTTTACAAACTGCCCTTGGTAGACAGAACATCCGTGATCCTTGGATCATAGGATGTGGCTGCGTCCAGTGCTTTGGCAAAACTTTTGAACATTGCTTCTGCTACATGGTGATTATTCCCACCTGCCAGAACCCTGATATGAAGATTCATGCCACAGGCATAGGAAATGGCATAGAAGAACTCTTTTACCATTTCCGTGGACATGTCACCGATCCTGTCTGTGGTAAACTCTGCATCCCATACAAAGTAAGGTCTTCCGGACAGATCGATCGCACAGAGCACCAGGGATTCATCCATGGGAAGGATGCAGCTTCCATAGCGCTTAATCCCCTTTTTGTCACCAATTGCTTCTTTTAATGCAGTTCCCAGAACAATTCCTGTATCCTCGATGGTGTGATGGTCATCCACCTGAAGATCACCATGGACTCTGACACTGAGATCAAAGAGCCCATGACGGGTAAATCCATCCAGCATATGGTTAAAAAATCCCACACCTGTCTCAATATCAGAATATCCGGTTCCATCCAGATTTATTTTTAATTTGATTTCTGTTTCATTTGTATTTCTTTCTGCTGAGGCTTCTCTTGCCATGGTTAAGTCCTCTCTGTCTTACTTATTTTCAAACACTCTGAATCCATTGTTTTAATGCGCAAACTACAGTTTACATTATAGCAGATTTCAGATTCAAAGCCTTACCATTATTCTTCATCTTCATCCTCAAAACGAACTGCAATAGAATTTGCATGTGCAGTAAGCTGCTCAGAAGTTGCAAACTGAATGATATCTTTGTGTATATTACGCAGTGCGGATTTTGAGTAATATACAACACTTGATTTCTTGATGAAATCATCTACGGAAAGGGCTGAGAAAAATTTGGCTGTTCCGTTTGTAGGAAGTACATGGTTCGGACCTGCAAAGTAATCTCCCAGTGGCTCGGAACTGTACTCTCCGATAAAGATCGCACCTGCATTCTTCACTTTCATCATATCTTCAAAGGGATTGGCTGTCACGATCTCCATATGTTCCGGAGCGATTTCATTGGCTGCCTCAATCGCCTCGTCCATATCCTCTGCAATCAGAATGTATCCAAAGTTATCAAGAGACTTCTGAATGATTTCTTTTCTGGAAAGAACCTCCACGAAACCTTTTACTTCTTCATCTACTTTCTTCGCAAATTCCTCACTTGTAGTGATCAGGATAGCACATGCCAGTTCATCATGCTCTGCCTGGGAAAGAAGGTCAGCTGCCACAAAATGCGGATTAGCTGTCTCATCTGCAAGAACAAGGATCTCACTCGGTCCTGCAATGGAGTCAATGCTTACATAGCCATATACTGCTTTTTTTGCAAGAGCTACGAAAATGTTTCCGGGACCTACGATCTTGTCTACCTTCGGAATACTCTCTGTTCCGAAAGCAAGAGCACCGATCGCCTGTGCACCACCCACCTTATAAATCTCATCTGCTCCTGCTTCTTTGGCTGCTACCAGTGTGGAAGCGCATACTTTGCCATCCTTTCCGGGCGGTGTTGTCATAACAATATGCGGGACTCCTGCCACTTTCGCAGGTACAATATTCATCAGTACAGAAGACGGATAAACTGCTTTTCCACCGGGTACATAGACACCCACACGATTTAACGGTGTTACTTTCTGTCCAAGCATAGTTCCATCTGTTGTGCTTGTAAACCAGCTGTTCTGGATCTGTTTTTCATGATACTGACGGATATTGACCAGAGCTTTGCGGATCACTCCAAGAAGTGCAGGATCAATCTGCGCATAAGCCTCTTCAATTTCTGCATCTGTGACGCGGATAGTCTCTTTTGTCACATCAGCTTTGTCAAATTCTTTTGTATAGGCAAAAAGGGCTGCGTCCCCTTCATTTTTTACTTTATCAAGGATCTGAGCTACCGTGGATTCAAATTTCCCATAGTTATTCGGGCTTCTTTTCAGCAGATTCTCAAGAATATCCTTTGTTGATTCTTTTGTTAATTTTACTGTACGCATCTTTACATCTCCTCCTGAAGAACTCTTCTTAAGTCTTCAATAAGTTTACGGATTCTCTCATTTTCCATCTTCATGCTTACCTGATTGACTACCATTCTGGCAGACAGCGGGCAGACCTCTTCCAGTACCTTCAGTCCGTTTTCCTTCAGTGTACTTCCGGTCTCCACAATATCTACGATCACTTCAGACAGACCAACTATGGGTGCCAGTTCAATGGAACCGTTTAATTTGATCAAATCTACTGTCTGGTGTTTTCTGTTAAAGAAGTAATCCTTGGCAATATTTGGATATTTAGTCGCCACACGGATCAGCTGGTTGTTCTCCAGAACCTCTCTGGCACTCTCCGGTCCACAGACACACATCTTACATTTTCCAAATCCAAGGTCCATCACTTCATAAAGCTTACGGCCTTCCTCCAGGATCGTATCCTTTCCCACAATTCCGATATCTGCCGCGCCATACTCTACATAGGTAGGAACATCCGGACCTTTTGCAAGGAAGAATTTCATCTTCAGTTCTTCATTGGTAAAGATCAGTTTACGGGAATCTTTATCTTTCATCTCTTCGCAGGTGATTCCTGCTTTCTCAAACATCTCCATTGTTTTGTTGGCAAGTCTGCCTTTTGTCAGGGCAACTGTCAGGTATCTCATGGCTTATCTGGCCTCCTTTTTCAAACGTAATGCCACACATCTGCCCTCTGCACGAAGTTTCTGTGCCTCTTTAATGGCTTCTGTACGGTTCTGTGGCTCGTATTCGATTACTTCCGGCTTCTCCTCTTTCTCAGAGATCAGTTTCTGGCTGGAAAGTGCAAGAAGAAGGTTATCTACTTCAAGGGCAAATCCGATAGATGCCGCAGGTTTGCCAAAGTGTTTCATCAGGCCATTGTAACGGCCTCCCTTGATCATAGGTTCACCGGTTCCGTAAGTATATGCCTGGAAAATGATACCTGTATAGTACTGATATTTACTAAGCATTCCAAAATCGAAAGAGATATACTTTTCATATCCGTAGTTTTTCATAATCTCATAGATTTCTTCCAGTCTGGAAACTGCTTCCAGTGCGCAGGCGTTGTTTGTCAGACTTCTGGCTTTCTTTAAGACTTCTTCTGAACCAAACATCTGTGGGATTTCAGTAAAGGCTTTCTGCATACTGTCTTTAAGTTTCTGTTCTTCTACAAACTCTTCTACTCCGAAAGAATTTTTCTGCGAGATCAAAACACGAAGACGTTCTTCTGCTTCCGGACCGAGTTCGGCTTCTTTTAATAAGGATTTGAAATAATCTACCTGTCCGACACTGACCTGAAATTCTGTAAGACCTGCTGCCAGAAGGCATTCCACTGTCATGGCAAGAAGTTCTGCATCTGCATCTGCGGATTCATCACCGATCCGTTCTACTCCCATCTGTGTGGTTTCTTTGAGATGTCCTCTGTAACTGGTGTTATTAATAAATGTGTTTCCTGTATAGCAGAGGCTTACAGGTTCTTTGTCCGGGGAAAAGTAGGTTGCACAGGCTCTGGATACAGACGGGGTGAAATCAGGTCTGAGTACCAGGGTATTGCCTTCTCTGTCAAAGAATTTATAAAGTTCTTTGGATGGGATGGTTCCTACTTCACGGCTGAATACTTCGAAGTATTCGAATGTGGGGGTTTCTATGTCTTCATAGCCATACTGGTGGAAGACGCGATGGATTTTCTCCTGTACCTTTCTTTTCTGGCTGCATTCGCCGTTGTAGATGTCTCTTACACCTTCAGGGGTGTGAAAAATACGCTGCATGGGTGGTCCTCCTCTTGGTTATGTTGTGTTTCTTTTTATTATTACTATATTCGCTTTAGTATAGTAACGTGTTACTAAAGTAATGTGAAACTAGATAGAATTATAATAGGTTTTCAAAAAAATGTCAAGTACAGTTAATGTATTATATTGTTGTTTTGTCTGTTCATTATGTGTATTCAAAGGGACGCTCAGAAACATATTGTATTTGATGTGCGGTTTCGGTATCTAAGAGCTTCTAAGTCTTCAGGAAATCTGCTAAAACCATGAGAAGAAAAGCCCGGAATTACTCGCTGTCGCTCAGACAAGGGGCTTTTCTTCTCATAACGCAGATTTCATGAAAACTAAGAATCTCTAAGACACCTGCAAATGCACCTCAAATACAATATGTTTCCGAGCTGGTTCTCACAATATGGAAGATTATGATGGCTATAGCAAGTCTATTAACTAATGCATTTAAGACAGTTCAGCCGAGTGCGAAAGACAAGGAAGATACCTACAGGTGTGCTGACGCACGTCAAGGATATCTGACGCAGGATTTTACGCTCTGATGAACTGAATCAATATACATTATAAGAGGCTTGCTATAGTATGCCAGCAAGTTGATTTCTTCATAGTTACTGCCAATACACAGCGCAGAAGTTTATTTTATTTCCGGTGCATTTGCAGGTATCTTAGAGCGTGTCTGAAAAAGGCTTTCTGCAAGATGTGCGTCACAATTTGTGGGATATTTTGCCCGGATGAGGGCGCCGTAGCGGGCTACGGCAACTGAA
>SKEL01000857.1_pt1 | contig 30769 bp, 30 predicted proteins | sample 4826741 | NCBI WGS metagenome assembly SKEL01 (sample SAMN11008810, study PRJNA524170) | human gut metagenome | biome: Human fecal sample; material: Feces; isolation source: fecal sample from pouch patient p33 | host: Homo sapiens | place: Israel: Tel-Aviv | collected 2016-03-22
GTATTTTTTGCATAAAAAACAAAAAAAAGCATAAATTTTCACTTATGCTTTCACTATTTTTCAAATAATTTCAGTTTGCTAATCAATTTTTCGATTTTTCTTATAAGCAAAATATAGAGCAATTGAAGTCATGACAATCCAACTAAGCAACACAAAAATAGTTTTATCTGTTAATTGATAATCAGATAATTCTTTGAAATATTTGGCATTTGCTCCAATAAAAGAGTATTCCATAACTGTATTAGCTGATTTAACAAATTCAGAAGAGATGGGTAAAATACTTGCAACAAGCACTAAAGTTAAACTGCAAACAGTCGTTTGGGTTTGATTCTTAGCCAAAAATGCAAATAAAAGATTTAACAAAATAAAGACAAGACTCGTCAAACTGACAACAACTAAAAATTTCCCCCACTCCATATCTTCAATTTGCATCATAATTGGAATTAAAATACTTGCAACTAAAGAAAAGATAATTGGAAAAATAATAACCGTCGTGATATATTCTCCTTGTTTAACTCCCGATAAAATCAAACTTTTTAAATTTTTCTTTTCCTTTTCTTCTGAAATCATGGTAGAAACAAAGGAACCTGCCGTAAAACTATAAACCAGATTAAGTCCCATTCCAACAAGGAATTTATTAATTTCAGAATTCCCAAAAGCAGCAAATATGCCCATGTAAATAACTGGCGAAATAATCGATAAGAGAAATAATTTATTACTCCATATAAACTGCCAACGCAACCAAAGTAAGCTCATAAATCTATTATTCCCCATGCCATTTTTCTCCTGTCAATTTAATAAAAATACTTTCTAAATCAGGTTCTGCTGTGTGCATACTGACAACATTGGAATTTAGGTAGCTAGCTACCTCATCTCTTGGAACAACTTTTTCTTCACCGTTTTTATAAAGAAGATGAACATTGTCATCAACACGATATTTGCTGATAATCTCTTCTGGACTACCATATTCCAAAATTTTCCCCTTATTCAATAGCGAAATCTTATCACATAATTTAGTTGCTTCTTGCATGTTATGAGTCGTCAAGAAAATTGAAATGCCTTTAGCCTTTAATTCCAACAATAACTGGTGTACTTTTTGAGATAAGGTTGGATCCATACCAGATGTTGGCTCATCTAAAAAGACAATCTCAGGTTCATGCAAGATTGCACGGATAAGTAAAAGACGTTGACGCATACCTGTCGAGATTTTTTTAGCTTTTTTATTGCGGTCTTCGTATAAATCAAGACGTTTTAATAACTCATCAACTTTAGCCATTGGGACACCATGGAAACGGGCAAAAAATTCTAAATTTTTGTAGACAGTCATGTTTTCATAAAATCCAACCGTATCACTCATGATTCCCATTTTCAAATAATCATCAGGCGTAATTTGCTCTGGATTTTTGCCAAGAATCTCAACTACACCGCTATCTTCTTTTAGTTGATTTGTCAAGATGTTAATCGTCGTTGTTTTTCCTGCCCCAGAAGGACCCAGAAAACCAAAAATCTCCCCCTCAGCTACACTAAATGAAACATCATCTAATGCCACCGTACTCTTAAATTTTTTTGATAAATTTTGGACATCTATCCTAAACATAAAGGTCTCCCAACTTTTTAAATATTATTTCCATTCTAGCACAAATTTAGAATAATAAACGCAAATGTCGTAAACGGTCGTTTTTTCGTCGTAAACAGTAACTTTAGTGTTTAAAATTTAAAAAATCTCCAAAATAAAAAACTTGGGTTGCTCTTACCCAAGTTTTTTATTTTTTAAAACACCCCTAATTTCCCTATTCTCTCGACCGCCTCAATCAAACGCTCTGGTTCGACCAAGAGTCCAATTCTGACGTAGCTGTCACCTTGTTCACCAAATCCTTTTCCCGGTGCGACTGCGACGTGAGCTTCATTTAAGAGTAAATCAGCGAAGCTTTCACTGTTATAACCTTCTGGCACCGGCATCCAAGCATAAAACGAACCTTTTGACTCAAAGGCGTGCCAGCCGATTTTAGCAGCAGCTTTGACAAAAGCATGGCGTCGCTCGTCATATTTGTGATTTAGCTCTGCGATTGCCGCTTTAGCGCGCTCATCTAAAAGAGCTACTGCGCCAGCGTCTTGGATAGCTGGAAAAATGCTGACAAAAAGATGGTCTTGTAATAAGTTAAGCGCCTCAATCAACTCCGCATTTCCAGCCGCAAAAGCCAAACGCCAACCTGCCATGTTAAAAGTTTTAGAAAATGTATAGAGTTCAATACCAACTTCTTTTGCACCTGGCGTTGATAGAAAACTTGGATTCTCATAGCCATCCGCTCCCAAGGCACCATAGGCAAAGTCACTGACCACACCAACGTCAAATTTTTTCGCCCAAGCAACCAATTCTTCATAAAATGCTGCCGTTGCCACAGCTCCGGTAGGATTGTTAGGGTAATTGATATAGATAAATTTTGCGCGCTTCGCCACATCTTCAGGAATCGCTGACAAATCAGGCAAAAAGTCATTTTCTGCTTTTAAAGGAAAAGTTTCAAACTCAATTTTTCCAAGAGAAACGCTTGATAAATAATCTGGATAACCAGGGTCAGGCAGCAAAAGCAAATCACCAGGATTCATGGCGGCTACTGGAAATTCTACCAGACCAATCTTTGCACCACCAAGGACACAAATCTCTTTCTCACTATCAAGGTCTACTTGATAATTGTCCTTATAAAATTGACTTGCTGCCTCTTTAAAATTAGCATTTCCACGAAATTGCGAGTATTTATGCGAAGCAGGATTTTTAGCAGATTCAATCAAGGCATCAACGATGTAATCGTAGGTCGGCTGGTCAGGATTTCCCTGCCCAAGATTTATCACATCATAACCTTGTGCCACTTTAGCATTGACCTTAGCAACAAGACTTGCAAAAAATTGTTTTGGTAATGTTTGTAAAATATCTGATTGTGAAAACATCCTAACTCCCCCTTAATGATACAACTCTGGTTTTCGGTCAGCAAAAACAGGAATATGCCCACGAACTTTTTCAACCTCTGATAAGTCAATATCTACCGAAAAAACACCTTCTTGATTATCTGGCGCTTGCAAAATAACATTTCCTAGTGGGTCAATAACCAAAGAATGCCCAGAAAAATCATCCAACGCTCCTTGACCAACACGGTTGACAGCCACTACAAAAGCTTGATTTTCAACTGCACGCGCACGCAGCAAAATCTCCCACTGTGGCACACGTTTTTTTGGCCACTCAGCTACAACAAATAAAACCTTACCCCCAGTCGCCATCAAGGTTCTCACCCATTCTGGAAATCGGATATCATAGCAAATGACACTAGCTGCCTTGACACCATCAAGCTCAAAAGTACTTTCACGATGCCCAGCCTGCAAAAAACGATTTTCTCCCATCAAGCCAAAGAGATGAACTTTATCATAATCAGCAATCACCTGACCAGCTCGGTTAAAAACATAAGTAGTATTAAAAAATTGATTTTTCTTTGCTGTCGCGACCGAACCAGCTACCAGATTAACCTGATTTTCTTTGGCAAACTTTCCTAACAAATCTTTCGTTTGCTGACCATCCTTATCAGAAAGCTCAGCCATTTGCTCCAAAGCATAGCCAGTGTTCCACATCTCAGGCAATACAATTACATCAGGTTTATCAAGCATCGCTTTTTCTAACAAAGTAAGAACTTTCCTTGCATTTTTATCCGGCTCCGCTTCGCGAATTGACATCTGAATAAGCGAAATTTTCATCATTTTCTCCATCCTATCTCTAAACTGTGAAAATTTTCTGAAATCTTATTTTCTATTATAGCAGCCTGAACTTCCCCCGTAAAATAGTTATTTTAAATAAAGTCAATAGTTAAAAACTATAACAAAAAGCTCACCATTTGGTGAGCTTTGCATGCTTTATACTAAAAATTGTTTTTCGGCTTGAACTAAAAGTGACGTTTTATCGTCATATGATGATAAAACATTTTGAAAAGCAGACCTACTTGCTACCAAATCCTGTCCATTTTTCAAATAAAGGCAGGATAGATACTCTAAACGTTTTTGACTAATTTTATCCAATTTCTTCAAATTAACTTTAGCAAATAAGTCGCTAGACATCCTCTTATACAATACTACTTCTAAAGTAATCAATAGACTATAGTAGTAATTTTTATTAAAACTATCAGTTGGTATCATCCTAGTTAATTTTTGATAACTATTTCTAACTTTTCGTATTTCTCCTTCAATAACACAGGCATAAATCAAATATAGCAAACAAGTATTTATCATATAGCTAGGAACTACTTGACATTCTATAGTATCACAAATTCGTGAAACATCATCAAAAGTCATTTCATTATAATCTTGTAACAATTGATTGGACATCTTTTGCCATAAAAGAAATAATTCATCTTTCACTAACAATTTATATATTTTAAAACCATCACTGCATAAGCCAAAAAAATTCACTGGAATTACTGTTGCTACAAACAACAATAAACTAGAATAACCAAATATTGTGAGAAAATCAATTTTAAAAAGCAAGGCAAATGAACCAAATAAGCTGATTAAAGGACCTCCAACCAGCAAGCTTAGCACTGCCTTCCCTGGATAATTTGCTATCTTATAACGATAAATACCACCATAGTACATCCAATCATTATTAAACTGAATATGAAAACCATTTTCAAAATTAAATTTGATAAAACCAACAATAAGGTACAATGGCTTTATACCGTTAACATAACCAGCTAAAAAATGACCAAACTCGTGAGCGCCAACCGCCAGCATAATACCGAGATAACCTAGTACAAACGTCTCTCGTGCTGCTGGAAATATTATCAGCAACAAAAATAAACCTAAAATTGTTCCACAAAACGGTGAAAATAGTTTTTTCATTCCTAAATCTCCATTTTCCAAACTCCTGAAAATATACTAATATTCTAACACAAGATTATAAAACTATAACAAAAAGCCCACCGTTTGGTGAGCTTTCATTTTATTTTCTTTCTTGCAAGGTTTTAATCAGGCTACTGAGTAGGCTTGCTTCTGCAAAGAGAATGACAATGAGTACCCAATTTACTCTTCCTTGAATGCTATTTAAAATAAGCACGCAAGTTAGAATGACTATAGTTGCACTGATTAGGGCAATTGCAAGTTTTAAAAAGATATTTTTTGATGTCATCTTATAGATTTTCTGCTACTGCTGCAAGAAGGTCAGCGATTTTAGCAGCATCTGAACCACCGGCCATAGCCATGTCTGGTTTACCACCACCACGACCTGATACGATTGGTGCCAATGCTTTAATCAAGTTACCAGCATGAACATCTTTAGATTTGCTTGCAACAAGGACATTTACTTTTTCGCCAATAGCTGCTGCCAATACAAGAACATCAGAGTAATCTTTTTGTTTCCAGTTATCAGCAAATGTACGAAGAGCTCCAGCGTCAGAAACAGTTACTTGGCTAGCAATAAAGCGAAGGCCATTTGCTTCTTTAACATCTTTGAAGACGTCACCAGCTTGAGCTGCTGCTGCTTTTTCTTTCAATTCAGCATTTTCTTTTTGCAATTTATGCAATTGTTCTTGCAAGCTTACAACTTTCTTAGTAACTTCTTTAAGTTGAGGTACTTTAAGAGTTTCAGCGATTGCTTTAAGGTCTTCTTCTTCTTGACGGTATGCTTCAAAGGCTTCTTTACCAGTTACAGCAAGGATACGACGAGTTCCTGAACCGATACCTTCTTCTTTAACAATCTTGAAGATTCCGATTTCAGCTGTATTTGAAACGTGTGTACCACCACAAAGTTCGATTGAATAGTCACCGATTGTTACAACACGTACGTTTTTACCATATTTTTCACCGAACAATGCCATAGCACCCATTGATTTAGCTGTATCAATATCAGTTTCAACAGTAACAACTGGGATAGCATTCCAGATTTGTTGGTTAACTTCTTCTTCGATTTGACGCAATTCATCAGCAGTCACAGCTTCAAAGTGAGTGAAGTCAAAGCGCAAGAATCCTTCTTCGTTAAGAGAACCAGCTTGAGTAGCGTGTTCACCGATAACGTGGTGAAGTGCAGCGTGAAGCAAGTGAGTAGCTGTGTGGTTTTTAATAACACTGTGACGACGTTTGCTATCGATTTCAAGTGTGTATGTTGTACCAACAGACAAGCTTGCAAGAACTTCAACTGTGTGAAGTGCTTGACCGTTTGGTGCTTTTTGAACATCTGTCACACGAGCAACGATGTCACCTTTATCGTTTTTGATAACACCGTGGTCAGCCACTTGTCCACCCATTTCAGCGTAGAATGGTGTTTTAGCAAAGACAAGCAATGCTTGACCTTCTGAAACAGCTTCAGTACGTTCGTTATCAGCAATGATTACTGACAATGTAGAGTCAAGAACTTCTTCTTCGTAGCTAAAGACTGATTCTTCAGTGATGTTTGACAATGTTTCATTTTGCATACCCATTGAACCACCTTTAACAACGCTTGCGCGAGCGCGTTCTTGTTGTTCTTTCATGGCAGCTTCAAAGCCAGCGTGGTCAATCTTGAATCCTTTATCTTCAGCCAATTCTTCAGTCAATTCAACTGGGAATCCGTATGTATCGTACAATTTGAAGATATCTTTACCTTCAACAGTGTCTTTACCTGCAGCTTTCAAATCAGCCAACAATTGGTCAAGCATGTTTGAACCAGCATCGATTGTACGTGCAAAAGTTTCTTCTTCACGACGAACGATTTTTTCGATAAATTCACGTTTTTCAAGTACTTCTGGGTAGTATGATTCCATGATTTTACCAACAGTTGGAACCAATTTGTACAAGAATGTTTCATTGATACCAAGACGACGACCATGCATAACAGCACGGCGAAGCAAACGACGAAGAACGTATCCGCGACCTTCGTTACCTGGAAGAGCACCATCACCGATTGCAAATGAAAGTGAACGGATGTGGTCAGCGATGACTTTAAAGCTCATGTTGTCGCCATCTGGATCGTAAGTTTTACCAGATAATTTTTCGATTTCACGAATGATTGGCATGAAGAGGTCAGTTTCAAAGTTTGTTTTAGCCCCTTGCATAACAGCAACCAAACGTTCCAAACCAGCACCAGTATCAATGTTTTTGTGTGGAAGTTCTTTGTATTCTGAACGTGGAACAGCTGGGTCAGCGTTAAATTGTGACAATACGATGTTCCAGATTTCGATATAACGATCGTTTTCGATATCTTCAGCAAGAAGTTTGATACCAACGTGATCTGGGTCGAATTCTTCACCTCGGTCAAAGAAGATTTCAGTATCTGGTCCTGAAGGTCCAGCACCAATTTCCCAGAAGTTATCTTCGATTGGAATCAAGTGACTTGGTTCTACACCAAGTGAAATCCAACGGTTGTAAGTATCTTTATCATCTGGGTAGTAAGTCATGTAAAGTTTGTCTTTAGGGAAATCAAACCATTCTGGGCTTGTCAAAAGTTCAAATCCCCAAGTGATAGCTTCATCACGGAAGTAATCACCAACTGAGAAGTTACCCAACATTTCAAACATTGTGTGGTGACGTGCAGTCTTACCAACGTTTTCAATATCGTTTGTACGAATAGCTTTTTGAGCATTTGTGATACGTGGGTTTTCAGGAATTACTGAACCATCGAAATATTTTTTAAGTGTGGCAACACCTGAGTTAATCCAAAGAAGAGTTGGGTCGTTTACAGGAACCAAGTTTGCTGAAGGCTCAACAGAGTGACCTTTTGATTTCCAAAAGTCTAACCACATTTGGCGGACTTGCGCACTAGTTAATTGTTTCATTACATCTTTCCTTTTCTTGTTACTAAGCGATAATCGCTTGCCATAGATTGACATCATTTTTACTACTGCAATTTAACAAAAAACGACAAGTTCATCTCATAGAGGGTGACGTTAGCCACGGTACCACCTCTTTTCAATGAACCTGTCATTCTTCATTTATCTGTTAAATTGTTTTTCTTAAATCAACGTTTGTAAACCACGTTACAAACTTACAATCAGAAATCATGAGTAGCACATTTTTAACTTCATCCATGGCTCGCAGCAACCGCCACTTTTCTGAATCTGAATTTTTAAAAACGATTCTCAATCTTTTTAATTGTACTGTATTTTAAGCTTCTGGTCAAGTAGCTTATTCAGCTGAATCTGTAGATGATTCAGTTGTTGATGATTCTTCTGTTGAACTTGATGAGCTTGCTTCAGAAGAAGTTGATGAAGCTTTTGATGATGAAGCTGAAGAACTTGATGATGAGCTTGTTGCATATTGTGAAAGAATGCTTGCAAAGCTGTTATCTTTAATCTTCACGTTAGCTTTATCAAGAGCTTTAGCAATAACTTGATTTTGGAAGTTTGTGTCGTTTTGATATTTAGCCATGATAGCTTTCTTCAAACGTTTTTTGTATGTCTTCCAATCAGAGTTTTTATCTGTTTTCTTAGTTGTCTTAACGATGTAGTAAGTGTATGAATATGTTGAAGAATTCATTACTTTGATAACATCTGAAACTGAACCTTCATCTTGTTTGAATGCAGCATTCATAACATCTGTTGGAAGTTTTGTATCTGCTGAGTCAAATGTGTATTCAGTTTTCTTAGCTGTTGTGTTTTCTTTAGCGATTTTATCAAAATCAGCGCCATCTGCAGTTGCTTGGTCGTGAACTGAGTTAGCTTTGTCTTCGTCGCTCAAAGCAATAACTGTAGCTGTTGTGTCAGGGTTGTAATCTTTGTAAGCTTCTTTGTAGTTTTTAGTTGTCAATTTATCTTTGGCAGCTTCTTTAACAGCATATTCTACTAACATTGAAGTGCGAATTTGTTGTTTGTAAGTGTCTGTTGTCAAACCAGCAGCTTGAAGTGCACTTGAGAATGATGAACCGTATGATGAAGCAGTTTTGTTGTAAGCTTCAGTCACTTCTTTATCTGAAACTTTGCTTCCATATTGGTCTTCAAATACACGTGCCAAAATCAAATTCAACATTGTTTGTTGTGAAGATGTTGAACTTTTTGCAGCACTGTAAAAGTCTGATACAGTGATTGTGTTACCTTTCATTGTAACTAGAGCTTTTGTTTCAGAGTTGCTGTTTGTAGCAAGGTAAGTAACGCCTGCACCGATAAGAGCTGATGCTACGGCAATAGAAACACCTTTAAAAGCCTTGCTTTGGATCATTTTTGTAAATCCTGATTTTTCTTTGTTGGCCATTGATATTAACTCCTTAATTTGTCTTTAACCCCATTAGTATATCACATTAACTTAAATATTGCTTAATTTTACAGTTCTACGTCTTCTGCATTTTTTCGAAGCATTAGCAAACCATCGCTAAGTGGCAACAAGGTTGCTGTCAAGTTTGGATTGTCTAGTGTTGAATCAAAAAGATGTTGAAGACCACGGTAAATTGTTCGTTGACCGCGGCGCACTTCTTCGATAGGTTTGACAATGTCTCCACCTTGGAAGACATCATCAAAGACAACGACACCACCAACTTTTAAGCGTTTTAATACTTCTGGCAAGAAAACGATATATTTTGATTTTGCTGAATCCATGAAAACAAAATCGTACTCATCTTCAAGTGTTGACAATGTGTCAACCGCGTCACCTTCAACCAAAGTAATCTGATTGCGTGTGTCGTATTTTGCAAAATTTTCTTTCGCAAAAGCAATCATTTCTGGATTACGGTCTAAAGTAGTAATTTTAGCTTCTGGTGCATTTTCTGCCATCAATAATGCTGAAAATCCAATCGCTGTACCGATTTCCAAAATATTCTTAGGTTGCATTGTTTGCATTAAAAATCGGAAATAAGCCACAACTTCATGCTGAATAATTGGAATATTTTCTTGATGCGCAAAAGCTTCTAATTCAGCTAAAAAGCCATCATTTTGTTTTTGACGTGTTCGCATGTAACGCAAAATACCCTCTTTAACAACGGGGCGTCGCATATTGTGATTTGCTGTTTTTGAATATGATTTAACCATAACTCTTATTATATAGCAAAATAAAGTCGATGTGAATACTTAGCTTTTCTTTTACGCCTTAAAAAGTGTGATAAGTTCTGATAGATTTGCAATCTTTTGATTGATTTTTGAATCTGGCTGACCAAGATTGATTGACTTGACACCTGCATTTTCAGCTGCTTCCACATCAATACGTCGGTCGCCGACATAATAAGTACTTGCTTTGTCTAAATCATATTTTTCCACAAGATAATCAATCGCTTCTGGCTGTGGTTTACGAGCAAAGCCATTTGCTGAAGTTACCACTTCTGTGAAATATTTTCGAACACCTAGTCTCTCTAAGACATTATTTGCCGTTATCCCCTTATGCGTGTAAACAAAATGCTGAATTCCTTTTTGATACGTTGTCTCAAGCACATTAGCCAAGTTCGGCATAGGCTTAATCATATGGTCACGCGCTTCTTGTTCTTTTTTAAAGAAACTTGATAACTCTTCAAAATTCAACTGCTCCTGTGCTGCCACTTGATACAAGAGAGCTTTTACAGATTCTTTGATAATAAAATCCATCACCCATTCTTCATCAAAAGTTAAGCCATAATGCGCATAAGTAACCTTCAGAGCCTCGCCGATTGCCTCATAAGAATCAACCAAAGTCCCATCAAAGTCCCAAATAAATGTTGTCAAACTATTTCTCCAATCTAATCCAATAACGAGCCAAACGATGCCCATTTTCTAAATCAATCACTTTTTCTAAAATGCCACCAGCTTTTTCAATGGTTTTGCGACTGGCAGTATTGTCCTCTCGTGCTGTGATGAGTACCGGACTAATGCCACGTTTAGCATATTCTTCAAGGGCAAAGTTAAGAAGTTTTGTCATAATACCTTGTCGTCTAAATTTTGGTGAGGTTTGATAGCCGATATGTCCACCAACAGTCGATAGATTCCCTTTTTCAAGTTGCCAACGACAAGCAATTCGCGCAGCAATGCTACCATCTACAAACGCATAATAAGTGGTCACTGTCGAATAATCTGGATGAGCTGCTTTTCTTTCTTGAGCTCTGCTATTTTCCACAAACGCCTTAAAATCAGTAACTTCGCGTGTTGTCTCAGGAGAGACAAAAGGATTATCATCATTTTTAAAAGACGCTAGAAAAGAACGATAAGTTTCTTCATCACAAAAGTCAATTGGTCGAATTTCCATAACAGCACCTCCAAATTTTTTCCATTATAACATAAAAGAGACTGGAATCATCCAATCTCAAAAATTATTTTAAAGGTGTGCCCCTTTTTCAACCAAAGTTTCTAATTCATTTAGACGTTCTTCAAAAATCTTGAATGCAGCATCCAAATAATCACTGCTTGTCATGTCCACACCAGCTTTTTTAATCACATTTAACGGATAATCAGAATTACCAGCCTTGAGATAATCAAGGTAACGGTTAATGTCATCTGATGTACCGTGAACTACTTTGTCAGCTAGATAACTTGCTGCCGCAAAACCTGTCGCATATTGATAAACATAGTAATTATAGTAGAAATGCGGAATGCGTGCCCATTCGTATTGAATTTCTGAATTATCTTCTTTGCTGAGTCCGTAGTATTTTTCATTTAAGTCAGCATAAATGCTATTGAGATATTCACTCGTCAAGACTTCACCATTTTGGTCAGCTTTATGGATAATATCTTCAAATTCAGCAAATTGTGCTTGACGGAAAATAGTTCCTTTGAATCCGTCCAAGTAGTGATTCAAAATTGCAAAGCGTGCTTTGTCATCATCAACTTCTTTTAAAAGTGTTTCTGTTAAGATATTTTCATTCGTCGTTGAAGCAATTTCAGCCAAGAAAATGCTGTAATCACCGTAAACGTATGGTTGAGTTTCACGCGTAAAAGTAGAATGAAGGCTGTGCCCTGTTTCGTGTACCAAAGTGAAAAGATTATCAAGTGTATCTTGCCAGTTCAATAGCATAAAGGCATTTGTATCATAAGCCCCACCAGAATAAGCTCCTGAACGTTTTCCTTTGTTGACATGAACGTCAATCCAGCGTTCTGTGAAAGCTCGATGAACACGTTCTGAATAATCTTTACCAAAGACAGACAAAACCTCTTCTGCTTTTTTCAGAGCTTCCTCGTAAGTGAAACTCATATCCATTTCAGACAAAGGTGTATGAATATCATACATTTTCAAATCATCAAGTTTAAGAACTTTCTTACGAAGTTCCACATAACGATGAAGCAATGGCAAGTGTGCATTCACGCGTTCAATCAAAGTATCGTAGACAGACTCAGGAATGAAGTTTGCTGAAAGTGCTGCTTCACGCGCTGATTTGAAATGGTGAACACGAGCCTCAAAGTTATGAACTTTGACATTTGTTTGAAGTGTTTTGGCATAAGTATGTTGATATTGTTCATACGTAGCATACATAGCCTCGTAAGCCGCTTTTCGAACATCGCGATTTTTTGATTCCAAAAGACTGATGAAGTTACCATGTGTTAGTTGAACTTCATTGCCCTCATCATCCAAAACAACAGGAAAGACAATGTCAGCATTATCTAAAATTTCAAAAGTCTCTCCAGCTGCACCAAAGATTTCGTGAGCACCTGCTAGCAGCTCTTCTTCTTTTTGTGACAAAACGTGTTCTTGACGTTTGAAAAGTTTTTCAAAGAAATGAGCATAATCTGAAAGCGCTGGTGTTTCAGCCACAAATTTAGCGAAATCGTCTTGAGATAATTGCATCAATTCTGGTTCATAAAATGCAAAAACTTCGCTGTATTTGGCATAAAGTGTTGTTGCTTTTGCTTCGAATTCTTGGTATTTAGCAACCGTTGTATCTTGGTCATTTTTCATTGACGCATAGACATAAACTTTTTCCAAGCGGCGTGACAATTCAAGATAACTTTCAGTGATATCGAGCAAAGTCTTACTTGATTCAATCAAGTGCCCTTTAAATTTTTTAGCATCTTCTAAATCTGAATCAAGCTCAGCTAGTGCTTCTTCCCAAGCATCATCTGTCACAAAGACAGTACTCAAATCCCATTTATACTTTTCATCAATATGACTACGATTATCTGACATCATTTTCTCCTTTTCTGGGCATTATTAACCATTCTACCATAATATGCTGGTGGGTAAAGCGTTTGAATTCGTTTTTGACCTTGATTTTGATAATAATCCTCAAAAGTCTTGTAAAATGCTGTCAAATCTTGCTTAATCTGACAAAATCCTTCCTTAAATTCAGGTGGTTTCACTTGCGGATAAAATTCCGACAAAGATTGAGTAAGGAGATTTTTTCCCTTTAAATATGCCTCTTCTTGACGTTTTAACCAACGAGAATTTCGAGTGATGAGCTGCTTTTGAATGTAAGACGTTATCTTTGAATCTTGAGTGACTTGATATGCAGACAAAGTTTGTCTTTGATAAGGAAGTCGTAAAAATGCCATGACATCAGCCGAAAAAGCACACGACTTTGTCAAATAATGAACCTGCCCATGCAAATCCTCATAAATAAGATAATTAAGCCGTATCTCCGATTTCTTTAAATCCAATTCCCACATGTGAAAACCCATATTCTGCGAAAAATAAAGAAACTGACGATGTAACGGTGTTAAATGATGGCGAAGCCACAATTTCTCACCTAAAAGCCAGAGGACAGAATAGTCTGCATTTTGATATGAAATCGTTCGTTGTCTAAGTCGTTTTTCGGATAAACGTGAGCACTGCACCTCAAGAGCTAGCTTATCATTCACAAATAAATCTGCCACCTGCCCTAGTTCAGGCAAAATCTTTTCAATAACAACTTCATCTGTTCGTGAAATGCTGCGATACAGCTCCGCTTTTAACCCTAGGTGCTCGCTGCTTTCATTTTCACTGTAAAAATCACAATTTTCTAAAGAGACATGGGCAAAATGCGTCCGCATGACCGTACCATTTTTAAGACGAACTGGTGAGTGACAAGCTGGACAGCAAAAATCTTGCCGTTTCGGGATTTCATCTAACAAAGAAACTAATTTTCCATTTTCATCAAGCGCAGACAGCATAGTAAACCTCCTATTTTACTATTCGAAAAAAATCCTAAAAAACTTTGGATTAGTCCAAATAATTTTTCAAGATTTCTTTTTCATTTATAGTTAGTTCACGATAGTTTCCTGTTGGTAAATCGCCAAGTTCAAATTCACCAAAGGTCATTCGTTTGAGGTAGGTCACCTTGACGCCATAAGCTAAAAACATTTTCTTAACCTGATGAAATTTTCCTTCTGCAATCGTGATATAAGCAGAGCTTTTTTCAGAACTTGATTCGGTAATCTCAAGTTTAGCAGGTTTACAAATCGTTCCATCATTAAAGGTCACCCCATTTTCAAAAAATGCTGGCGCATCATCTGCTAAGCGTCCATTAACTTCAACGTAATAAGTCTTTGTGACATGGTATTTTGGATGAAGCATGCGGTAGCCAAGCGGACCGTTATTAGTAATCAGAAGAAAGCCTTCCGTGTCGCGGTCTAATCTTCCAACTGGGTAGAGTTTTGGCACTCGGTCAGATTCTGCAATCAAATCAATCACTGTCTGATGTTCCTTATCAGAAACCGCAGAAACAACACCCGCTGGCTTATTTAAAATGAAATATTTTTCTGCAGATAGTGTAACCTGTTTGCCCGAAACAGTTATCTCTTGCAGACTTGGCTCAACATTCAAATTGTCTGCCTCAGCAAGCCTGCCATCCACATAAATTTGACGACTTCTGATGAGCTTTTTGACTTGATTTCTTGAGCCAAAGCCCGCTTGTCCTAATAATTTATCTAAACGCATGCTCCTATTTTACCATGTTCTGAAGCAATTTTTTAGTCTAATTCACTCGCTGCAGCCTCATCAACAATTACTACAACATTTGGATGATTTTGAAGAACGCTTGCTGGCAAATCTTCGCTGATTGGACCATTAATCATTTGATTGATAGCGTCAGCTTTATCCTTGCCATAAGCCATTAAAACAACCATTTTTGATTGCATGATTGAGTGAATTCCCATTGAAATAGCTTGTTTTGGCACTTCTTCCATGCTGTCAAAGAAACGACTATTTGCTTCAATCGTATCCTGCGTTAAATCAACGATATGTGTTGTCATGTCAAACGGAGTCCCTGGCTCGTTAAATCCAATATGACCATTTCGCCCAATTCCTAAAATTTGAAAATCAATCGGATGCTCAGCAATAATTTGGTCATAACGCTTAGCTTCTGCTTGCAAGTCTGTAGCTAAACCATTTGGCAAAAAACTTTCCTTGAAAGGTTTGTATTGGAATAGATTTTCCTGCATAAAATGGTGATAACTTTGGTCATTTTCAGCAGCCAAACCAACATATTCATCCAGATTAATACTTGTCATTTCTGAAAAATCAAGCTCGCTATTTGCTAGCTCATTATAAAATGACAAAGGTGTGCTACCAGTCGCAAGACCAAGTGTCTTAATACCATTTTCCATTTCCGCTTTCAACAGTTCAAAAGCTTTTTTTCCACCTTCAACTTGATTATTAACACGAATTACTTTCATGACACTTCCCCATTCTTACTTTTTGTTTTTGGTATATACCATTTATCTAAAATTATTATATGGTATATACCAATTGTTGTCAAGAAAAATGAATAAAAAAAAGCCTGAGAACAAATCTCAGACTTTGATTTTTTTATCTTGTTCCAGCTATTTCACCTAACAATTCTCCAACATAGTATGCAAACAGCGCAGCTATTAAGCCAATCAAAAGCGTTCTGAAAATTTCTTTGAACTTGCTCTTTTTGGTTATCAAAGCTTTAACAAATCCCAAAAGCGTAAGGGCAAATGATACCAAGATGCATGCCATCATGAAAGTGTGAACTTTGAAAATACTAAAGACGTTAATCAAAAGATATGACAAAAGAGGAATCAAGCCAAAAAATATGAATGAAAGGAAAGTTGCACCTGCATTTTTTATGGCTTTACCCTTAACCACTGATTCTTCAGTCGTCGAGCTCAGATAATCACCAACAGCCATTGAAAAACCGTCAGCTAGTAGATTTGAAAAACCAAGTATAACAATTGGTGTGATATCAAGATTTCCACCGACCGCACCAGCAACAACCGCAAAGGTCGTTACAATACCATCCATACCACCATAGACGATGGATTTTGCGTAATCTCCAAATTTTTCTTTCATCTATTTTTCATCACTTTCCATAAATTTTAAAACGTTTTCCCTAATTACTTTCATTATAACATCTCTTTAGAATAGTTACAATTAAAACTCGACCAGATGACGGAAAAGATTTCTCGTGTTATAATGTAAAGTTGAGAATATAATTATTAAGGACATATTATGAATACCAACGATTTTGATTTTAATTTACCAGAGGAGTTAATCGCACAAACTCCTCTTGAAAAACGAGACAGTTCTAAACTTTTGGTTATTGACCGCAATACTCACGAAATGGTCGATGCGCATTTTGACCACATTCTTGATGAGCTAAACCCAGGTGATGCACTTGTCATGAACAATACTCGCGTACTTCCAGCTCGTCTTTATGGTGAAAAACCTGAAACACACGGACACGTTGAACTTCTTCTTTTGAAAAATACTGAAGGGGATAAATGGGAAGTTCTTGCAAAACCAGCAAAACGTCTTCGTGTCGGAGCTAAAGTTTCTTTCGGTGATGGACGTTTGACTGCTACTGTTGTCGAAGAATTGGATCACGGTGGTCGTATTGTTGAGTTTGATTACGATGGCATCTTCCTTGAAGTTTTGGAAAGCCTTGGTGAAATGCCACTTCCACCATACATTCACGAAAAATTGGATGACCCAGATCGTTACCAAACTGTTTATGCCAAAGAAAATGGCTCTGCTGCTGCCCCAACTGCTGGACTTCACTTCACCAAAGAATTGCTTGAAAAAATTGAAGCAAAAGGTGTAAAACTTGTCTACGTCACTTTGCACGTCGGACTTGGAACATTCCGTCCAGTCTCTGTTGACAATGTTGAAGAACACGAAATGCACTCTGAATTCTACCGCTTATCTGAAGAAGCTGCCCAAACCCTTCGCGACGTAAAGGCTGCTGGCGGTCGTATCGTTGCTGTCGGAACAACTTCTATCCGTACACTTGAAACAATCGGTTCAAAATTCAACGGCGAAATTAAAGCTGACAGCGGTTGGACAAACATCTTCATCAAACCTGGTTACGAATTCAAAGTAGTTGATGCCTTTTCAACAAACTTCCACTTACCAAAATCAACTCTTGTCATGCTTGTTTCAGCATTTGCAGGACGTGAATTTGTCCTTGAAGCTTACCAACACGCTATCGATGAGCGCTATCGTTTCTTTAGTTTCGGCGATGCTATGTTTGTAAAATAATAACTGTAAAAAAAGAACTTCGAAAAATCGAAGTTCTTTTTTTACTCTTAATCTGCCATGTTTGTGTAAACATCTTGGACATCATCATCATCTTCAAGTTTATCAACGAGAGTTTCCAAAATGTCTGCTTGTTCTGCATCAAGGCTAACGTAGTTTTGTGGAATCATGCTAAGTTGAGCTTGTGCAAATTCAAGATTTTGTGCTTGCAAAGCTTCTTTAACAGCTGGAAATTCTTTTGGTTCAGTGAAAATTTCAAAGGCATCATCTGATGTTTTCAAATCTTCTGCCCCAGCATCCAAAATCAACTCAAGCATGCTGTCTTCGTCCAAATCCAAATTTTCACGGTCAATGACAATGTAACCTTTACGGTCAAACATGTAAGCAACTGAACCAGTTGAACCCATGTTACCACCGTTACGTGTGAAAATAGTGTGCATGTTCGCATCTGTACGTTTTTTATTGTCAGTTAGTGTGTGAACGAGAATAGCTACTCCACCAGGTCCATAGCCTTCATAAGTGATTTCATCATAGTTTGTTGTATCGCCAACATCAGTTGCCTTTTTGATAGCACGGTTAATGTTGTCTTTTGGCATGTTAGCCGCACGCGCTTTATCCAAAACCATGCGAAGACTAGCGTTCATTGATGGGTCGCCACCACCAGCTTTAGCAGCTACAAAAATTTCACGTGACAATTTATTAAAAATTGCTCCGCGTTTAGCATCTGCTTCACCTTTTTTGTTTTTAATTTTGCTCCATTTATTATGTCCTGACATGCAAAATTCCTCCCTATTCCTTGCTATTATATCATATTTAGACGTAAAAAGAGGATAGACAAATGCCTATCCTCTAGATTAGAGAGTGCTATGTTAAATTATTAATCAGCAATTGCTGCTTGGTACAATTCAGCAACTTTTGCCCAGTTAATAATGTCAAAGAAAGCTTTGATATAGTCTGGACGAACATTGCGGTATTTGAGATAGTAAGCATGTTCCCAAACATCAAGAGCAAGAATTGGGTTCTTACCTTCTGAGATTGGGTTATCTTGGTTAGCTGTTGAAGTCACTTCAAGTTTGCCTTCTTTGTTAACCACAAGCCAAGCCCAACCTGAACCAAAACGTGTTGTTGCAGCTTTTGTAAACTCAGCTTTAAAATTATCAAATGAACCAAATGCAGTCTCAATCGCAGCTAGGACATCTGCTGTTGGTTCTTGTTTTTCTGGAGACAAGAATTCCCAGAAAAGTGAGTGGTTAAGAGCACCTCCACCGTTATTAATCACTGCTTGACGAATGTCAGCTGGAATCTTGTCAACATCTGCCAAGATAACTTCCAAATCATCTCCAAGTTCAGGATGTTTTTCAAGAGCCGCATTAGCGTTTGCTACGTAAGTTGCGTGATGTTTATCATGGTGTAATGTCATTGTTTCTGCATCGATGTATGGTTCAAGAGCATCGTATGCGTATGGTAGTTCTGGTAAAATAATAGCCATGCTAGTTACCTTCTTTCTCTTCGTTATTTGTTATCATCATTCTATAGAAAAATGGCAAAACTAGCAAATTATTTGACCGTTATTTTTTTAATTCCTTTAGCGATGCTCGTGAGCGATTTTTAAAATAGCCACATCAAAGAGATAATCTTTATCGTAAGTTCCAGTTTTTATAGCATAGTCCGTCTCAATCAAAATAGCAATAGCTTTTTTCAAGAAAGTCATAGAAAGAGTCCGCGAATCACGCACAGCGAACTTAACTTGATAAGGATTGACACGGCGTCCAAGATAATCAGACAGGCTAACAACCATCTGCTGTTCTGTTTTTCCTTGGCTGGCTAAAATGCTGACCTGTAAAAATGTGCGGAATTGACCAAGCATAATGGCAATGAGCTTGATTTCATCTTCACCTTGAAGACGTAAATCGCGAATCAGCTCACGCGCCTCATCGATTTTGCCGCTCAAAACAAACTGTGTTAAATCAAAAATATTATCTTGAAGTGTTTTTGGAATGGCTTGATTGATGTCTTCTGCTATGATGTGTCCGTCTTTTTTATAAGATTTCAAAAAAGCAATGTTTTTCAAAATCTCGCTGAAATCATAATTTGATTTTAAAAGCAAAGCCTCAAAAACACCTGAATCAAAGGTCAGATTTTCTTTGTGAGCCAATTTTTGGAAATACGTTTTTAGCTCTGCTTCTTTTAATTCACTTGCTTCAAAAATCTGTGCATCACGTTTAAGAATCTTTACTAAACGACGTTTGCCATCCAATTTCCCTGGCGCAAAGATAATCAAACGTGTCGTGTCCAAAGGATTTTCAAGATATGCCTCAAAACGTTTAAGCGCCTTTTCATCCAAATAAGACTTCTTAGCTGTCGTGATGTCGAGCAGATTATCAAAAATAACTACCTTTTGATCAGCAAAAAACGGCAGACTTTCAAGGTCCATTTCCGCATCCTGATAATCAACCTCAGCCATATCAAAGTAAGAATAAGTCAAATCATCCTTATCATAGCCAACACGCTCCACCATGCGTTCTTTCAGCTGAGAAAATTGTCCCAAATCATCGCCCGTCACCACCGTAATCAAGCTAAGATTTTCTTTTCGTAATTTATCAATTTCTTCGATTGCAATCATAGGAATATTATACCAAAACTGCTTTCTTTTTAACACAATCATCAAAGAAAGTTTGCAAAAAACAAGCTCACCTCACCGTCTCAATTTTCCAGTGGTTTAAGCCTCGAAAGCGGATGGCGCCTTGTCGGTCTGTGCGGTAAATGGTCATATTTTGCGCTTGAAATCGTTCAAGCGTTTCCTGGTGAGGATGTTTGTAGCGGTTATTTTGACCTGCAGAAATCAAAGCAATTTGCGGTGAAATATGAGCTAGAAATGCCGGGCTTGATGACCCTTTTGAACCATGGTGTCCTGCTTTTAAAACATCAACTGGCAGATTAGGATAAGACGCCATCACCTCACGCTCACCTTCTTCTTCCAAATCTCCTGTAAACAGAAAATTTTTACCTAGAAGCTTGCCATACAAAACCACCGAATCATTATTAGAACCATCACCAACTCTAATAGGGTACAGCACCTGCAAGCTACTTCCCATAATCGGCAGACTATCTCCAGCAGAAACTATGCGAACCTTGGTTTTCATGGCTTGTAATTTTGCCACAAAATCTGGCTTTGTCAAACTTCCTTGACTAACCAAAACTTCACCAATTTTTACCTGCTTTGCTACTTCCAACATATCTCCCATGTGATCAGTATCCGTGTGCGTCAGAACCAGCTGGTCAATTTTTCCAACGCCACGGCTATTGAGATAAGGAATCAAGGTTCGATCTGCATTGCTGTCAGACAAACGCTCCTGCCAGCCTTCTTTTTGGCTAAAACTCACTTTTCCTCCGACATCAATTAACAGCGTACGCCCTTTAACATCACGCACAAAAATACTATCTCCCTGCCCAATGTCAACCACCGTCACTTCGTTTTCCAGCGGATGCTTGATTTGGAAAAATAGCAGAGCTACTAAGCTGACAAGAAAAATCATAACTTTCCTTTTCTGCCTGTAATCATAAAGAACACCCAAGCTAAATAATAGGAATACCAAAATACCAATACTTGGTTTGCCAAAAACAATCGGACCACCAAGGAAATTCATAGTCAGCTTTATCACATCTTCTAAAACGATAAAAAAGCTATTAAAAATTGATAATCTCACGAGTGGCGAAAGCAAGAAAACAACTGACAGAACTGGCAACATAAGCGTATCAAATGCCAATGAAAAAATAGCTGTCAAAAGAATGGACATCGGTTGAAAAACTGAAAAAAAGTAAATCAAAATCGGTAAGCTACCTAATGAAATTGCCAAGCATTCTACAATTTTCTTCTGATAACTTTCAAGTTCCTCAAAATCAATAAAACTTAAGATAAAGGCATAAGCAAATGACAAAATGCCTCCCGTTGTCAGCAGGAAATTAGGCATAATGCAGAAAAGAATCATCATGGTCAAAGCAAGATTATCAAGTCGCTTAACGCCAATATTGCCTAAACCTGACTGAATGAGACTTCGGACAACTGACACTGAAAATCCTGTCAAACCAGCATATACAAGCGAAAAAGGAATTTGAAGAATATCAACATAATCACGCCTTAAGCCAAGTCGCAAAAAGAAATAGCGAAAAACACCGACAAAAAAGCCAACCTGCATACCGGAAAGAGCAAAGAGGTGAATAATCCCCAAACTCGTGTAAATATCGCTCATCTCATCAAAAGATTTATCCAGATAACCAAACAAAAGCCCAGTCATATAATGCTGCATGGGTGCTGGAAAATTTTGCTGGATGCTAACAATTGCTTTTCGTCGCAAATCATGCAGCCGCTCAGCCAAAGTCAAAGAAGTTTGACGTCTCATCCCAACAATTGAAGAAAGATTCCCAATGCGATAAATACCTTCATGTTTCAAGTAAGTCCGATAGTCAAACCCACCAAAATTACGCTGAGGCGTTGCTTTCTCCAAGTCAATCTCACCAGACAAGACAAGCGTTTGATTAAGACTTTTAAAAAATTGCTGCTCCTTTTCTGACTTCAAAGTATAAAAGACCTGATAAGTCTGTCCAGCCTCCTTCCCTCGAAAAGACAGCAAGTCACCATTGACCGAAATCGTGTCTGGAATCATCTGGATTTTTGATAAATGAACTGGCGATACTTTGTCAGCTTGCTCTGCTTGCTGATTTTTAAAACTAATAAAACTAGCAAAGCACATCAGAATTATCAAGGTTTGCCACAATTTTTTAGAACCGTAGTTTTTCCATAAGCAGATCAGGGCTAATAAAAGGAGGACTATGCACCAAAAGACCTTCAAAAAGCAAAAATAATAAACGAGAATGAACAAAAAAGCCAATTGAATTGGCTTAATGGGAAAATGTTTAATCAACTGTCACCTCAGATTTTAGTTTTTCTAAGGTCTTCTCACCAATACCTGACACATTTTTCAAATCATCAACTGAAGAAAATCCACCGTTGTTATCACGATAATCGATGATGTCTTGAGCACGTTTGGCGCCGATGCCAGAAATCGTCTGAAGTTCTTCTAAAGTTGCAGTATTAAGATTGATTTGTGCTGAGTCCGCATCTTGCTGCGCTCCACTTGCTGCTGTATTTTTAGCTTGAGACGGGGTACTTGCTGGTGTGACCTCTTCACCAACTCTTGCCACGTAAATCACTGCTTCGTCCGCTACTTTTTCAGCTAAATTAACAGATTTCTTATCCGCATCATCTGTAAAACCGCCAGCTAATTTGACCACATCTGTCACACGACTACCTGATGTTAATTCATAAACACCTTCTTTTCTGACGGCACCTTTAATATCAACGAAAATCTTATCTGATTCAGTTTTTGAAGCAGATGTTACTGTTTTTGGCTGAGATGTTTCCCCACTGCTTGCTGAAAAGCTAGTGCTCAATGCTGGTAAATCATTTTGCACTTCAGCTTTGTGGCTTTCCATACTAGACCAAGCAAAAAACATCACTAGCATAACAAGAACTGTCCCCAAAACTGATGCCACAGTTTTATGCTCTAAAATTTTTTCTTTCATCTCTTCAATCATCTCACTACCTCACTTTTTGGCACTAAAAAAGACTCATGTGAGCCTTTACTTATTTATTCGAAAAAGCCCAGCAAAATCGCTGAGCTTTTATAAATTATTTCATTTTACGGTGTTTATCTGGGTCCCAAACAAAACTTGCAATGTAACTAAAGAGAAGTGTCAAAAGCACAACAACAATAGCAACTAGCCCAAGTGGGATACGATAAATATAAGTTAGTGGATTTGGTTTTTTATTGATGTGGAAAGTTGCATTTTCAGCATCCAAACGGTCAAATTCAGTTTGAATACGGTTAGCTACTTCTTCGATACCTTCGTCATTCATACGTTTGATATCAGAAATATCGATTGGATTACCGAAGTTCATGTCCACACGTTCACCAGTCAAAAGACCTTTTAATTGCATTGGTCCTGCGTAAACAACAGGCATGATTTTAACCTTAGCCATTTTAGCAATAACAGCTACGCCACCTTTAACATCTGTAGAATGACGGCTACCACTTGGAAACATGACAAGTGAGCGATTGCTTTTTCGCAACATATTGATAGGGTATTTAATGGCTTTTTGACCAGGATTTTCACGGTCGATTGGGAAGGCACCACACATGCGAATCCACCAACCAAAAATACGATTTTCAAACAATTCTTTTTTAGCCATAAAAATAAATTGTTTTGGTCGCGCAGCAAATGCCATGTAAACGGGATCCCACCATGTACGGTGAGGGGCAACCAAAATATAATTTTCATCTTTACTCAAGATTTTGTCTTCATTGTGATAGTGAGCATTACCGTTGATAATCCAAAGTAGGAAAACCACTAGCCCGCGTAAATAAGTATAAAACACAGATTTACTCCTTTTTTTCAATCATTCCATAACATTGTACCATTCTTAAGCGGTTTTAGAAAGTAAAAATTAGCTGGCTCGCTAGTGAGAACAAACAAAATCTGCTATAATAATTGTCATGACTAAATCAATTTTAAAAGAAGGCGAGCGTATTGATCAGCTCTTTTCGACAGACGTAAAAATTATTCAAAATAGAGAAGTATTCAGTTATTCTATCGATAGCGTGCTTTTGTCACGATTTCCAAAAATCCCATCACGCGGCTTAATCGTTGACCTTTGTTCTGGTAACGGTGCCGTTGGACTTTTTGCCAGTACTCGTACCAAAGCGCCTATCATTGAGGTAGAGATTCAAGAACGTTTAGCAGACATGGCAGAGCGTTCAATCCAGTTAAATGACCTCGGTGAACAAGTTCAGATGATTAATGATGACTTGAAAAATCTTCTTAATCATGTGCCACGAACTGGTGTTGATTTGATTCTGTGCAACCCACCGTATTTCAAAGTTTCAGAAACATCAAAGAAGAATCTCTCTGAACATTACTTGCTTGCAAGGCATGAAATCACAACCAACCTTGAAGAAATTTGTGACATTGCACGCCATGCTCTCAAATCAAATGGACGTCTAGCAATCGTACACCGCCCTGATAGATTTTTAGACATCATTGACACACTACGTCAATATAATCTGGCTCCAAAACGCATTCAATTTGTTTACCCAAAAGTTGGAAAAGACGCCAACTTACTCCTCGTTGAAGCTATAAAAGATGGCTCAACTGACGGACTTAAAATTCTTCCGCCACTCTTTGTTCACAAAGAAAACGGCGACTACACTGACGAAATTTTTGAAATTTATTATGGAAAAAACGGCAAAAAAGACTAAAAAAGCTTACATGTATGTGGTTGAGTGTTCAGATGGCACTCTTTACACTGGTTATACAACAGATGTCGAGCATCGTATAAAGACTCATAATAGCGGCAAAGGTGCCAAGTACACTCGAGCTAGACGACCAGTAAAACTCATTTATCAAGAAAGTTTTGATAGCAAAGAAGCTGCCATGTCTGCCGAAAGTTATTTCAAACAGAAAACACGAAAACAAAAATTAGAGTATATAAAAGAACACACTTTATAAAAAGTGTGCTTTTTTTATGAATGTAATAATTGGTAAAGAGCCCCGAGAAGATTGGCGTCATTTTTAAAGGTTGTCGGCACAATTTTAGGACGTGTCAAAACGTGTTTAGTCACTTCGTCCTCATCTAAAAGCAAATCATACTGACGATTAATTTCATCAACAAGAATTGGTTGGGAACTGATACCACCACCAATTGCAAAACATTCTAAATCCAAAGTCGTGTGGACATTCAAGATAATCTGAGCAATTGTCCGACAGTAACTTTCAAAAATTGCCCGAGCCTTCGGATGATTGTCATTGATAGCAGAGAAAGCTTTCTTGCCATCTTTTTCATCAGCATTTCCAATTGCTTTATTAACGGCAGAAACCATTCCGACTGCCGAGCCCAAACAACCACTAGTACGCTCAAAGCCTTTGTTTGTGAGATTTAGTGCCAAGAAACTCAACTCGCCAGCTTGAAAATGTGAACCATTTCGGAGTTTGCCATCTAAAATCAAACCGCCACCAACACCAGTTCCTAGAACAATAACTGCACCATCTCTGATTCCTTTTAGACTGCCATGCCACACTTCGGCAAGTGCTGCTGCTTTTGCATCATTAACGACTGCCACAGGCAAGCCATACTTTTCAAAGAAGACGTCTTTGATATGAATATCTTTCAGATAAGGTATGGCACCGCCGATATAAATAATTCCTTTTTCAGTATCGACACGACCAGGGACACTAAAGGCTATGCCACTGATAGTAGACTTATAAGATTCAATAATTTCATCAATCTTTTGCCAAAACTCTTGACTGTTATCCGGTGTGTACGTAGAATTCTTTTCAATTATTTCTCTTTTATCAGTAATCAATGCGTATTTTATGCGTGTTCCACCAACATCAAAGCTCAAAAATGTAGCCATTTTCTCTCCTCACCTATTTGTATTATTTCGAATTTGTCTAGCATTTTGCCCAAAACTTGCTTCCAAAGCGCGATTCATCGACCTTAAGCCACTAAATCCATGCTCTAAAGCAATACTTGTAAAACTATCGTTCGTTTCTATCAAACTATCACGCGCCCGTTGAGCACGAATATTTCTCAAATATTCTCCTAAAGTAACTCCAAGATGTTTTTTTAAAAATCGAGCCATATAAGAACGTGAAAGATGGCAATATGCTGCCAAATCTTCCAAATGGATATCGTCTTGGTAATGTTGCCGCAAATATTCGTCAATCTCTTTAATGCGCTCAGCAACTTGCAGACGATTATCCCTACGAGTTGCAGAAAAATCATCCACCAAGAAAAAATCGATTAATATTTCTAAGGCTTTTAAAATTCCAAGATTTAATTTTAAATTTTTATCAGACCTGTCAGAATGACAATCTAAAACTATTTTTTCTAGAATCTCTTGAAGTTCCTTATACGCCCTTTTTTGTTCTGCTGAAAATCGTTCTGGATGATTAATATCAAAACGACTATAAGCAATTTTTTCACACTGCCCAATCAAAAAAGGATAAGGATAAGTTATTGTCAGAGCCAAATTAGACTCTTCCTTGTGCTTTAAAACGCGTATACTATGAACCTCTTGCGTGTTAATCACTAAAATCTGACCAGAATGCGTTTGAAAATTTTCACCTGCGACATAAAACTGGTCAATCGAACCTTTTAAGGTATAACTCAGCTCAACTGCCCTATGCCAATGTGGCGAAATATAAGTTGAATCCTGATTATCATGAACGATTAAAAAAGAAAGTAGTCCTTGGTTGGGATTGATAACTTCATGCTGACTTTGTTCCAAAAAATACCTCCTGATAAAAAGAATTCACTCTCAGATTTTTTCTTCTTTGACATTACTAACGTGAAGTTTATGCACTCTCACGTAATGAGCAACAGCATAAATTGTAATAAATGCAAAACCAATTGCTGAAATCAGCAAAGTATTGCTTGCTGCTGTGCCTAAAAAACTTGAAAGAAGTCCCATAATACTTGGTGACAAGAAACAACCAACATTTACCATGACAAGAACAATTGTTGTTGCCAAGTTAACAGAATTTTGAGGAGCTGCCCAACCAAGCCAATTATACATATATGGTACCGCAAATCCAAAACCAATACCACTAATAACCATAGATAAAAGCAATGTAAACAGATTATGAGAAATCGCTGTCAAAAAGAATCCTAAAGTCACTAGCAAAAAGCCAATCGGAAAAATTTTATCACGCAATTTCTTGAAGAAAAATCCAAATGATGCCCCAATTGGAATTCCGACTAAAGTTGAAAATCCTGCGACCATGGCTGCTGTCGAACTTGTCCCGATGCCATTTTCGATAATCATATTTGGCAATTTATAGCTCATTGGCAAATAAAACATGAAAATAAAGAACATCAAAACGGCGATAAGAATTACCTTACCATTAACAGATTGTTTTTGAGTGCTATCATTTTGTACTGTTTGCCCACTTTCTTTTTTCAATGGTACAAACAAAGTAAACAGAATCAAAGCTGGAATAACAAGGAAATAAATCACAAAAGCAGCATGCCAACTAATTGTGACTAGGTATCCTACTAAGAAAGAGGAAATTGCTGCACCAATACTGCTCATAACATTTTGAAAACCAAGCATCGTTGCGCGCTCTTCTTCATTGTCATCATAAAATTGAGGAATTAAACTAACTGCCAAAGAATTAAACAAACCAATCCCTGCACCAAGTAAAAAACGTGAAATCAAAATCGGCGTAAAAGCTGTTGCGTACATTGGAAAAGTTCCAGCTAGTAAAGTAATTACCAAACCTGCTAAAACCGTCGATTTTTGCCCTAAAAAACGAATCAAAAATGGGCTGATAAACAAGCCAACCATGATTCCAAAATTCGGAACGGTCGCCAAAGTTTCAACACCGCTCTGGCTAACTCCCGGAAACGCATCATACATTAGTGGCAACGCCGCTGAAATCTGCGGTGCTATCATCAAAAAGAGAGAAATAGAAAGCAAAGATATTTTAAAAGATAATCGATCTTTCACTGGTTTCATAGCAAAATCCTCCTAAAGTACAAATCTTCCTTATTCAAGAGCCTTGCAAGCGCTATTAAATGATTTACAGTTTTATTATAGTCGCTTAAAGCTTTTGTTAAAATAGCAAGAGTTACCATAAAAAGGCGCTCAGTAACCTTTTTAAACACATTTATTTAATACTTAGGTCACTAGGCGCCTATTTTTAGATAAGATAGTACTAGATTTTCCACCTTTTTTAACTTAAAATCAAATTATAAAAATAGAAACGAGGCCTCAAAATGGTAGTTAAAGAAAACATTTTAAAAGCTGCTAAAGCTATGAATGCTATTTGCAAAGAAAACGATGACAAACGTGACGCAGGCTTGCCACATGATATTCCTGAAGTGGAACGTTTTGATGATATTGCTTATGGTCCAAAGGAAAAATGGAACTTGTTGGATGTCTACCTTCCTAGAAAAAGAGGTGAAAAAGTTCCAACCATTATCAGCATCCACGGTGGAGGCTGGGTTTATGGAACAAAAGAAACCTACCAATTCTTTGGACTCAGTTTAGCTAAAAACGGTTTTGCTTTTGTTAACTTTAACTATCAGCTAGCTCCCGAAGTTGAATTTCCTGATGAGCTCGATGATGTCAACCGTGCCATGCACTGGGTTGCAAAACACGGCAGTGAGTATCATTTGGATTTAGATAATATTTTTATCATTGGAGATAGCGCTGGCGGACAGATGGCTATGCAATATTTAACAATTCTTACAAATGATGACTTCCGTCAAAAATTTGGATATAAAAAGCCTAACTTTATCGTTCGAGCTGCTGCAATCAATTGCGGCGCAGCATTCCTTAATCTGCCAGGTATGATTGAAGGGGCACCACAAGCTTACTTTACAGACAATGTGTTAGAAACTAAAAAGGATATGCTTGAAACAGAAGAATATATCACACAAGATATTCCACCGCTTCTTCTCACAACAGCAAACCAAGATTTCATTCGTGATTGTACTGTTCGATTAGACGGTTTCTTAACTGCTAAGCACATCGACCATGTTTTTCGTAGCTACGGCACGCCCGAAGAGCCTAAAGCTCATGTCTTTAACTACAATGTCAAAGACCCGGTAGCAACAAAATGCAACTTAGAAATTTTAGACTTCTTCAAGCAACATCTTGCTTAATATCAACCGCTTCTGCTGATTTGCAGAAGCTTTTTTCATACAAAAAAACACCCTGCTTAAGCAGAGTGTCTCAGTTATTATCTTTCACCTTTATTTCGGATAACAAATCCAGGTTTCTTTTCACTTGATGTGCGGTGTGGGCGTTTGTTGTCTTTATTTTGGAAATCACGTTTGTTCTTAGATGATGTTCGTTTAAAATCGCGGTAGCCGTTATCACGGTCATCACGTTTACGGTCACGTCCACCACGACGATTATCACGACCACGACCGTTATTGCGTCCACCTTTACGGTTGTTAAATCCACCACCTGAAGGTTTAAATGGTAATGGTTTTTCACGCGCAATTTCAACTTTTGGAAGAGTTTCAGGGTCTTTCACTGTTAAGCTCAAAATGTAAAGAGCTAACTCTTCTGGTGTGAATTCTGCTGCCAATTTAACCGCATCACCCTTGAATTTATCAAAGCTATTACGGATTTTTTCATCAGCAAAATCACGTTCAATTTTCTTAAGAGCAACTTTTTTCTTAGCTTTAAAGGCTTCGTCAGCTGTAGCTGGTTTCAAACCTTTCATGCGTTTTTTCGTCAATTTTTCAATAATTGACAAGTAACCCATTTCGTTTGGTGCTACAAAAGTGATAGATTGACCATGTTTACCTGCACGACCTGTACGACCAATACGGTGAACGTAGCTTTCTGGGTCTTGTGGAATATCGTAGTTATAAACGTGTGTGACCCCTGAAATATCAAGACCACGCGCTGCAACGTCAGTCGCAACCAAGATGTCGATATTATCGTTTTTAAAATCACGAAGGACACGAAGACGTTTACCTTGGTCAAGATCACCGTGAATTCCTTCAGCACGGTAGCCACGCAATTTCAAACCACGTGTCAATTCATCGACACGACGTTTTGTACGTCCAAAGACAATTGACAATTCTGGTTGGTCAACGTCCATAAGACGAGTCATAGTATCAAATTTATCTTGTTCTTTAACACGGATATAGTACTGATCAACAAGGTCAGTTGTTAATTCTTTAGCAGCCACTTTAACGTGTTCAGGATTTTGCATGAATTTAACCCCGATACGTTTGATTGCTTCTGGCATTGTAGCTGAGAAAAGAAGCGTTTGACGTGTTTCTGGTACACGGCTGATAATAGCTTCAATATCTTCTAAGAATCCCATGTTAAGCATTTCATCTGCTTCATCAAGAATCAATGTTTCAACATGTTCAAGTTTCAAAGCTTTACGTTTAATCAAATCAAGCAAACGTCCTGGTGTACCAACAACGATATGTGCACCTGAGCGAAGGGCTTTGATTTGTTTTTCAATGCTTGAACCGCCGTAAACTGAACGGACTTTAACTCCTTTTTCACGACCAAAACGGAACAATTCTTCTTGACCTTGAACCGCTAATTCACGTGTTGGCGCAATCACCAAAGCTTGAACAAGATTGCGACTTGTATCGATTTTATCTAAAGTTGGAAGACCAAAAGCTGCTGTCTTCCCAGTACCAGTTTGCGCTTGTCCGATAACATCCTTACCTTCCAATGCCAAAGGGATTGTCAACTCTTGGATTGGTGATGGCTCAACAAAGCCTGCTTTTTCAACAGCAGCAAGGATTGCTTCCGATAAGTTAAGTTCTGTAAATTTCAAATTTTTCTCTTTTCTAAAAGGCAGTGCGAAGCTGCCTTATTAAACTTTAATTTCGTTGTTTAACAACTTTTCTAGTGTAACATAT
>SKEL01000864.1_pt1 | contig 30610 bp, 25 predicted proteins | sample 4826741 | NCBI WGS metagenome assembly SKEL01 (sample SAMN11008810, study PRJNA524170) | human gut metagenome | biome: Human fecal sample; material: Feces; isolation source: fecal sample from pouch patient p33 | host: Homo sapiens | place: Israel: Tel-Aviv | collected 2016-03-22
TGAGCTATGTACAAGAAGCATTTTATTCTAACTTAATTTGACAAATCATAAATAAAAAATATAACAAAAGACTCGTACTGATGATAACGACTATCCCTAAAAGAAATAACGACTCTAACCGCTGCCCTATTACGTTTGCAACGCCTATTGTTAATAATAAATACATAGCTACCGAAATTAAGATGCTCACACTTAGCATAACAGAAAACAAAAGTAATGCCTTAAGAAAAAGCCACTTATCAACTCTTTTATTTCCAATCAATAAACCTAAAAGAATCACCGACAAAAGTAAAATCAATTCAATCATTCGTTCCTCCTCCCAAAACAAATGAAAACAAATTCATATGTTCGCGTTTATTTTATCAAACCAAAATGGATTTGTAAAACATTTCACATGTTATTTACTAAACGACTATTACTATAAAAAAGACAAGCCAAGTTTCCTTTATTTAGGAAACTTGGCTTGTCTTTTTATTCTTTTTACTTCGTTATTTTTTGATAGTTTGCGAATAATTGATTCGCATCTCCTTCTCCATCAATTTTCTTGAGATGGCCGTTATCTATTTTAAACATAGATGGCACACGTAAAACTTTATTTTCTCGGATAAATGTTGACCATTCCTTCATGGTCTCTTTGTTGGTTAATTCTACATAGTAAACCTGTTTAGGTGCTTGTAATAGTTTCTCGAAATCCTGACAATCTGAACAGTTTTTCTTTTTTAAAACAACATAAAATGTTTCGCCAGAGTGTTTTTTTTCTTGATACTCATTAAAACTTAATTCCTTTTTATGCGGAATAAATGTAAAACCTACCAACAAACTAAGTAACAAAATTAACAGACTGAACGAAATTTTTTTATTCATGTTTTTTCTTCCTTTTTAGTTTGTTTAATTTTTTCTTTTTTTATTTTTTGTTATGCCAAAGCTAATAGCCACTATAAGGACAATTAAACCTGCAATCATGTAAAGTGGATTTACTGTTGTATTAGTCATTGGTAAATGAATTCCTTTACTTGCTGATTTTCCAAAATTGACTGGGTTCGTTGGTGCTTGATGATTTGTAGGCGTCAACGGTTTCTTCGGTTTTAACGGTTGTTTAGGTTTAGGTTTTTTTGGATCTTCTGGTGTTGGTGCAGGCGGTGTCACTGTTGGTTTGTTGGAATGTAACACGTCACCTTCATTGCCAAAGTTTAAGTCGGCTTGGTTGGGAATCCCGCCTTGTTCAATATAAGGCGCTAATTCTTCGTCCGTTACGTCAGTTTTAATTTTAGTAGTAATAGTCATTGTGTACGTATGACCACTCAAATAGTCATAGCTGTCATCTTTTTTATTCATTTCAAAAGTTACTTTGTTATTTTCTTGTGTTACTGTGCCATTAGCTGTAACATCTTTGCCATTTTCATCTGTGATTTTTACATCAGTGATGTCTAACACTTTATTAATGTCATCTACCATGCTGGCTTGGGTCCAAGTGCTTGTTTCGTTACCAAAGGCTGTTTTGACATGCCAATCGAAACTATCTTCACGATTGGTTAAATCTAAGTGATCTTGACCTTCGATATCTTTTGTAATCGTTGGATCTTCTGGCGTTGGTGCAGGCGGTGTCACTGTTGGTTTGTTGGAATGTAACACGTCCCCTTCGTTGCCAAAGTTTAAGTCGGCTTGGTTGGGAATCCCGCCTTGTTCAATATAAGGCGCTAATTCTTCGTCCGTTGCGTCAGTTTTAATTTTAGTGGTGATAGTCATTGTATACGTATGACCACTTAAATAGTCATAGCTGTCTGCTTGTTTGTTCATTTCAAAAGTTACTTTGTTATTTTCTTGTGTTACTGTGCCGTTAGCTGTAACATCTTTACCATTTTCGTCGGTGACTTTCACATCAATGATATCTAGCACTTTATTAATGTCATCCACCATGCTGGCTTGGGTCCAAGTACTGGTTTCGTTGCCAAAGGCTGTTTTGACATTCCATTTAAATTCTTGGTCACGGTTGGTTAAATCTAAGTGCTCTTGATTTTCGATATCTTTTGTAATCGTTGGATCTTCTGGCGTCACGTCACACGCATGCGCATTGTCATTTTTAGGAATCGTCGCTTCTGGAAATTCCTTAGCAATTGTTCCTTGATTCATTGTCCCACTACTTACAAGGGTTGCTGCATCAATCGCTGTATTTTCTTTGACTTCGTAGTGAATCGTGATGTTTCCTACGTAACCTTCTGTACTAGTTGCTGAAATGGTTTGTCCGTTAATTTGAACAGGCACATCATTTCCAGCATCGTCCGTAGCGGTCGCCGATTGAATATCAAATTGATTGGCAATCGTTAATGAAGCTGTTGCTGGTGTCGATTGCGCCAGACGATCTTTGACAATTTGTTTTAATTGGGTTGTAAAATCATCAATAGATTGGCTTGTAATAAAATCTTCTGGTGTGCTAGACCCTTGTTGCAACTCTTGTTTTACAAAAGGACCCACTTCTGTTTTATATTTATCAAAGTATGAATTCACTGAACTTAAAGATTCAACACTTTCCCAATACGCATTAATCATTTCATAGCCTTGGTTAGTAATTTCTTGGTTTAACGCTAAAACTTCTTCTGCTGCACCTTGGTAGTCATTACTATATTCCACTGAGACTTGAAGAGGATGTCTTGGATCTGGATATTCATTGATTGAATCATTGGTATTGGTTTTATGCAAGTAACCATCTAAACGTGTATTAGCGACCCCATCTGTCACTAATAGGAAATACGTTTTTCGATTCGTTAAATCTCCGTGTGTTTGATTGTACGTATCTAAAGCGAGTTTCAATCCTGGGGCGGTTGGCGTACCACCATACGTCCGAACGTCTCCAAAACCAGAGACAAATTGGCTTTTATCATAAGTCAATTGCGTATTGACGCGCACATTCATATCATAATCAGCTGAATTAATTTTTGTCTTTCCATCAGGAAACATAAATTGTTTTCCGCCGCGATATGAAGCCAGCATCACGCGGTCTTGATCAGATAAGCCTTGAACCACTTCATCAATCGCTTGTCTTACATGTGGAAAATTATCTGAAAAACTACCACTAGCATCTTCAACAACTACTAAATCGACTGGTTCCGTTTCACCCGCTTGAACTGGGAAAGTAGCTTGTCCTTCCAATATCCGTTTACAATCAGCCAGACTGTCGTCTTTCACTTTCACCGTATTGGTCATTCCTTCTGTATCTCCTGCTTTAACCGCTCCTTCAGCTAAAGCCAATGTGGGACTGAAATTTCCCACAACTGTTCCAGCGACAATCACCATTGTCGATAATAATTTCGTTGCTTTCTTAAACATTTTAATCCTCCCTATTTTCTTTCGCTAGTGTTTGGGACACTTGCTTCTCTTTACTTCAACTACAGCTCCTTAAATCTTTCATCAAGTCGATGTGTCTCCTTGTTTTTGTGACACATCTCTTACTCAATTTCTGATTCTATCACCTTTAAAGGCTAAAACTTGGCAGTATTCGGCTCTTGAAAACGTAAAATTTGTCTTTTAAAAATTAATGAAAAGACTATCCACTGACAAAGTTGGTTTTCACTTACTTTTTGACACCTGATTCCTTTTAAAAGTCTTTTTTTACACAAAAAAAGTAAAAGAACCTTTACAATCCTTTTACTTAATTGTTAGATGCTATCCATAATTTTCTTAGTTTTGTTCTATACGCTGAATAGTTTAGCCCGTTTATTTCAACAATATTTGACGTTAGTCAACCGTTTCGTTATAGTTAAAGAAAAGGCTTTTTGGTAGGAGTGAATACGATGAATGAGTGGCCCCATCAGTTAATGACGCTTTTAACCCCACTTTTTGAGCTATGTATTTTAGGACTGAATGTTTTTTCGATTATTGTTTTAGTTTGGGGTGTTTGTTTAGCAGGAAAAGATTTCATTAAAAGTGAACGACAAAATCAAAGCCGCTTTACCTTAACCAAAATGAATACGTTCATCAAAAACTTCCTTGGTAGCTACATTCTGTTAAGTTTAGAAATTTTAATTGCTGCTGATATTATTGAATCCATTGTCAAACCAACTTTTCAAGATATTTTGAAATTGGCAACCTTGGTGATCATTCGTACAGTTATTTCTTATTTCTTACATAAAGAAATTGAAGACACTATGACCGATATGGAACAACAAGAAAAAGAACCAGATACCCCAAAAAATTAGCGGGTACGCTGGTTCTTTTTTTATTTAATCGCTTTAAAATAATGAAGTGGTTCGTTAGACAAACGCTGCATTTTACGTTTTTTATCTTCAATAATTGCTAAAATTTCGTCTGAAAAATTTTCTAAAATAACACGGCCGCCTTTATAGGTGTGACCACCCATTTCAGCAACTTCGCTGGCCGTCAAAATGACTTTACGATGCGCAATTTTTTTGAAAAATTCTTCAATTAAGTACGTCGGTAAGTAAAAATTATTTTGAGCAGAAAATGATTCCAAATAAATAAAATCATCGATGCTGATGAAACAATCATCCATCGATAAGTATTCAATTGATCTGTCTATATATAATTCACGCTTTTGTAAAATTTCTTTGACTTTTTTATTTAATAAATTCAATGATTCAATTTCTTTAACCAAATGTTCTAGTTCACGATAACGTACTTCTTTTCGCTCTTTGTAAGATGAATGTAAGGCGGCACTTGCTGTGACTATTAGCGCACCGACGATTACACCGACCATTCCGGCGATAAAAACAAACATATTTTTCCCCTCGCTCTTTTCTAATTTTCCATTTTAGTATAACATAATCCAAAAGTTTCGGATAAAAAATGACACAAAATTTTTCAAGCGACTTCGTTGACCTTTATTGACCAAAGAGGTATACTTTTCATAGGCATTCAAAGTGCTTTGTGATAGAATGACTTTAAAAGTTTCTTTATATAGGAGGATTTACTTATGAATTTAATTCCAACAGTTATTGAACAATCATCTCGCGGTGAACGTGCTTATGACATTTACTCTCGTTTATTAAAAGACCGCATCATTATGCTAAGCGGCCCTATCGATGATAATGTGGCAAACTCAGTGATTGCACAGTTATTATTCTTAGATGCCCAAGATTCAGAAAAAGACATTTACTTGTACATTAACTCTCCTGGTGGCAGCGTTTCTGCAGGCTTAGCGATTTTCGATACCATGAATTTCGTTAAAGCGGATGTCCAAACGATCGTATTAGGAATGGCGGCTTCAATGGGTAGCTTCTTATTAACAGCTGGTCAAAAAGGCAAACGTTTCGCTTTACCAAATGCGGAAATCATGATTCACCAACCACTTGGTGGCGCTCAAGGGCAAGCAACAGAAATTGAAATTGCTGCTCGTCACATTTTAGACACTCGTCAACGTTTAAATTCAATTTTAGCTGAACGAACTGGCCAACCAATTGAAGTGATTGAACGTGATACCGATCGTGATAACTATATGACTGCCGAACAAGCAAAAGAATATGGTTTAATCGATGAAGTAATGGAAAATAGTAGCGCCTTAAATTAAAAATAAAAAATGGAAACAGCGACAGTCGCTGTTTCCATTTTTTTATTTTTCAATGTATCCTCGTAATTCTTCTCCAGTAACACTTTCGTCAAAGATATGCTCACCAATGACGATCGTTGGCACAAATTGAATGTGCGCCGCATTGGCTTCAGCAATCACTGCAGAAACAAGCGTTGCATCTGTTTGTTCTTTTAAACCAAGATTTTTTTCAGCATACGTCGCTACTTCTTCTAAGGTTAAGTTTCCCCATTCATCTTGCGTAGCAAACATTTTATGCAATGCTGACAGTGCTTGTTCAGGCGCTGAATAGTCAATGTAGTGATGCATCACATTGCCGCGTTGTAAACTTTCTTTTTCTTTATCAAACAACTTAATGATACGTTCAACTTTACCACTTTTGACAGATTGTGCTAACAGTTCCTCAGACTCTTCAAACCATTTTCTGCAATAAGGACAGCGAACATTGATAAATTCTATCATTTTGACAGGGGCATTTCGCTCACCAATGTGAAGCCCTGTTTCTGTGTTAACTTTTGTTGCATCAATTACTGAAATATCCATAAAAAAACCTCATCCTTTCAAACCTTTATTTCTCTTTTAGTATACCGTTTTTCAATAAAAAAATCATAAGACACGAATTCAAATTTTCTGAATTCGTGCCTCTGTTCACTTTTTTAACGATTAATCGAACGAGCCATTCTAGCAACAGTATGTCTTTTCCCGCGTATCGCATCAGAAAGCTCTTTAATATTTTCAATACCAACTAAGCCCATATTGGCATCGCCAATATGTTGAATATCTACACCTAAAATTTTATTTCTAATGCCGATTGCTTGGATAACTTCAGGTTGAGCACTTTCTTGTGAAGTTCCAATGGCACTCATAACTAATTTTCCTTTTGAATGTGCAAAATCCACAACTTCTTTGACTTGTTGATCATCGATGCCCCAAACCGTGCCGACTGCTGGGACTAAGACAATATCAGCGCCCGCTTCAATAAATTGTTCAGCTGATTTTAAACTGACCACTGGTTCATCTACGCCTGAACTGTGCATTTTTCCAGCAATAATGATACCGTCAAAATGTTTTTTGGCTAAGGCCACGTTCTTAGCAATCAAGTCGTTGGTCACGCCAGTTCCTGGATTACCTGTCAATAAGATAAAATCCAAACCCAGTTCATTGGCTTTTTTGAAAGTAGCTGCTGATGCTTTTCTACCTGGTTCAATCGAAACTCTCGTTGAAGCTAAGTCTAAATTTTCATCAACAGGTTCGACATTCATGCCAATCGGTAAACCGACTAGTTCTTTCAAACGATGAACAACCTCATCATTAGGGACACATGTTTCCGCAGTATATTGCCCTTCATAAGCGGCTACTACAATCGGTTGATTAACATCGAAAACATTCAATAAAATCATGTCTGCGCCATATGCTTTTGACATTTCCGCACAAGTGATATCACCTGCTACGGATGGATGAACTACTACATTTTCCGATAAAATTACGCGCCCTTCGCTCGCTTTAATACTCTGAAACAGCTCTTCTTTTGACATCCGTTTGATTTCTGATGCATTTGCACTAATTAATCGTTGAACCATTTTGACCCCTCCAATAGTTTTTAATGTTTTAGTTAAAAACAGCAATAAGTAATCGCTTGCATTTTATTACATGCAACATTCGTGCCAACGTCGTTTCTTTAAACCACAGGTCAACACTACATTTCAGTGCTACACACTTTTTGCACACTTTAATTTTTTTTACACGCTTAAAGAAAAAGTGAAGGATAGCACTTCAAACGGAAATGTTATTCTTCACTTCTGGAGCAGAAAAGTTACGCACTTTTTTCTCGTAATTTTTCTGCAAATTCATTAATTTTGCGAATACGATGATTAATACCTGACTTAGAAATAGCTCCTGAAGGAATCATTTCCCCTAGTTCTTTGAGACTAACTTCCGGATACTCTAACCGTAATTCTGCGATTTCCTGAAGTTTCTCCGGTAATGACGTCAGCCCTACTGTACTTTCAATAAATTGAATATTTTCAATTTGTTTTGAAGCCGCATCAATGGTTTTATTTAAATTCGCTGTTTCGCAATTCACTAAACGATTTACTGAATTCCGCATATCACGGACAATCCGGACATCTTCAAATTTCAACATAGAGTTCGTGGCACCAATTAACGTTAAAAAGTCGGCAATTTTTTCAGCACCTTTTAAATAACAAATATACCCATTTCGGCGTCCCAATGTTCGAGCGTTTAAGTCATAGTAATTCAACATCTTACAAATATCATTATTGTGTTCTTCATAAATTGAAAAAATTTCTAAATGATAGCGACTTGTTTCCGGATTATTAACTGAGCCAGAAGCCATAAAGGCCCCGCGTAAATAGGAACGCATTTTTTGCGCGTTACCCATGATTTCATTTGACACATTGCCATTAAAAACGACCCCATCCATAATATCCAAATCAGCTAGAATTTTTTGTGTATCTTGTTTTAGACGCACAATGTAAACATTATTTTTCTTTAGTTTCATTTTTTTACGAACTAATAATTCTGCTTGTGCATGGTAATGATCTTTCAGCAATGAATACATTCGACGAGCAATTGCAGCATTTTCCGTTTGTACATTCAAGACAAACTGTTGATTAACTAAGCTAAGTGAACCGTTCATCCGAATTAATGCTGCTAATTCTGCTTTCGCGTGTTCTCGATGGACTTCTAAACCAGTTAACTCTTTTTTGACATCCGAGGCAAAAGACATCTAAGCTCCTCCTCTCTTGATTCTTTTGATTAATTAATATTTCGTTCCAAATACGATACGGAAAAGTTCTTCAACAACTTTTTCCCCATCATGAAAAACTCCGCCATCTCTTAATTCTAAAAAGTCTGTCGAAATGACTCGGCAACCTTCTTCACGTAATCCTTGAAAATCATGCTTCACTTGAACTAAATATTCATCATAAATTTCAGGATCCATGTAATTTTCTGGTACTTTTTCTGTGTTAACCAGCACTGTATCAACAAACTGCGCTTGTAGATGCTCGTTTAAGACACGAACATGATCTGCATCCGTAAAATGTTCCGTTTCCCCTTTTTGGGTCATGATGTTACAAATATAGACTACTTCGGCTGCCGTTTGTTTGATGGCTTCACCAATTTCTGTAATAACTAAATTAGGTAAAATACTTGTAAAAAGACTCCCCGGTCCTAACACGACCATGTCTGCTTCTTCAATTGCTTTGACGACTTTACGCGCAGCTCTTGGCTGTTCTTCTCCGTGTGTATTTGTTACAAACACATGGTCAATCGTCTTGCGATCCAGTGCAATTTTTGATTCTCCCACCGCCACTGAGCCATCTTTAAATACGGCATGTAACGTTAATGGCCGTTCTGATGATGGATAAATCCGTCCATCAACATGCATCATTTTTGAAAGCAATTGAATCGCTTCATACGTACTTCCTCTCATTTCTGAGACAGCAGCAATGATTAAATTACCGATTGCATGATTGGCAAAATGACTATCTGATTTATCAAAACGATATTGAAAAATATCTTCATATAATTGTGGCATATCTGACAATGCCACTAAAACATTTCTTAAATCTCCCGGAGGTGTCATGTTATTAATAGAGGAACGAAGCTCGCCACTACTACCGCCGTCATCAGCGACCGTTACGACGGCAGTAATATCAACACTTTGATTTCTTAAACTTTTTAAAATTACTGGCAAGCCTGTTCCACCACCAACAACCACAATCTTCGGTTTACGAATTCGATAGGTTTTCATTAAGAGCGATTAACCGTTTCTTTTCTTTTTAAGCGGTCGCGGTGGGTAATATTTACATGGTAATCTTCCTCTTTTAATTCAGCGCCAACACGTTCTGTCAATGCAACAGAGCGATGTTGTCCGCCAGTACAGCCAATTGCAATGGTGACGCTACTTTTACCTTCTTTTTTATATCCAGGTAAGACTGTTCGCAGTAAATCGATAAATTTGGTATAAAATTCATCTGTTTCTGGGAAGCCCATCACATAATCATAAACAGGTTGATCCATTCCAGTTAACGGCCGTAGTTCATCAATATAATGGGGATTAGGTAAAAAGCGAACATCCATAACGATATCTGCATCAATCGGCAAACCATATTTAAAGCCGAAGGACACCATTTCCACTCGAAATTCGTGTGTCTCTCTCGTTGCTAGTTCTTTATTCAAACGTTCCCGCAATTGACGAGGGGACAAGTCCGTGGTATCAATAACCAACTGAGCATCCGCCTTGATTTCTTCCAGCATTGCACGTTCTTTACGAATACCTTCTGTCACTAAACCATCCATCGCCATTGGATGCGCACGCCGTGTCTCTTTATAACGAGAAACTAACTCTTCATCGGTGGCATCTAAAAATAAAATCGTTGTATCAATAAAATTAGTATTTTCAAGTTCGACTAACATATCCTGAATTTCTCTAAAGAAGGTCCGTGAACGTAAATCAATCACTAACGCAATCTTGGTAACTTTTCCAGATTCTTTAATTAATTCCCAAAATTTTGGGATTAAGCTTGGTGGTAAATTGTCGATACAGAAATAGCCCATGTCTTCAAAGCTTTGAACAGCGACTGTTTTTCCAGCGCCACTCATTCCTGTAATAATAACCAGTTGTAAATTTTCTGGCATATTCAACACTCCCTTCACTTGCATCACTATATTATAACACCCCGGGCGTATCAAAGAAAGCTTTTCAATCATTCTTATAAAGATTTCTATTCTTTCATAGAAAAACAGCATTGACATTTTTGTCAATGCTGTTTTAATTGCTGAATTATACTATATAACTCTGTGTTATTTTAATACAAACTCAATTTCTGTTTTATCAGTAAAATTAGCTTCAAACTCAAATTGTTTTACTTGTTCATTCACGGCTAACTTTTTCGTAATGTGTTCTTTAATTTGTTCATTTGTAGCTGTTTTGATTGACAATCCATCTAAAAGAGTCATGATTTTGTCTTGTGCTGCCTTACCTTCTAATTCTAAATCAGCAGATTCATCTTCATACGTTGCTTCAATTGTTCCGTTCGATTTTATTTCATAGGTGAACTCAATTTCATTTTCGTCGTATTCAATTTCTACGTCAATCTCTTGAAGACTGGCAACAGTCGGTGTCGGTGTGGTTAGTTCATTGTCTGCTGTTTCATGGTCCCCACCAACTTCAGGAGTTACAGTTTCCCACTTAAAGGTACCAATTTTAGCTGTTGCTAGATAGGGATTATTAATGGTAATGACTTTCAATTGAAGGTCTGAATGGTTGGCGATATCTGTTAAAATCCCCAGAGCCTGATATGTATTTTGTGTAAAACGTGTCGCAATATTTTGCGCATCAATTGTGGAATAGCCTAATGTTTCCCAGGTGATTTGTTGCTTTAATTCCTGATGAACGGCTTGTACTGTCGCCGGCTCCAATTGAATGCCCGTTGCTTCTTTTAAGTCTTTCTTGGTAAAACTCATTACTTTTTCATGGTCTGATTGTGAAATTAAAGTAGCTGCTTCCATTGTGTTACTATGTACAAAAGGTGTGATTCCAATAGCTAAGACCATTCCTGCTGTTAATAAACCTGTTGTTATTTTTTTGTTTTTCATTTAAGACTTCCCTTCGTGTTCATTGTTATTTTGTTAACAAGCATAGTATATCTTTTAATTACACATTAAGTCAACATTTATTTTTAATTTTCGTTAAAAAATATTTGTTATTTTATAATAAAAGAACCTTGTTTCCCATAAAAACAAGATTCTTTATCTAATCATTAATGTTTATTTCAGAACACGTTTTAAATAATATCCTGTGTAACTGTCTTTGACTTTAGCAACTTCTTCTGGTGTTCCTGTCGCCACGATCGTCCCACCACCGTCGCCACCTTCTGGCCCTAAATCAATCACATGATCCGCAGATTTGATGACATCCAAGTTATGTTCAATCACTAAAACGGTATTGCCCGCTTCCACTAAACGCTCTAATACTAGAAGCAATCGCGCAATATCATCGGTATGCAAGCCTGTAGTTGGTTCATCCAGAATATAAAAGTTTTTCCCATTAGAATTTTTATGAAGTTCACTCGCTAGCTTCATCCGCTGTGCTTCTCCACCAGATAAAGTAGTTGCTGGCTGCCCCAATGTCACATAGCCTAAGCCTACATCCACAATTGTTTGCAATTTACGATGAATTTTAGGGATATGTTTGAAAAATTCTACGGCATCTTCCACCGTCATATCTAAAATATCAGAAATGTTTTTGCCTTTATAATGAACTTCTAACGTCTCAGAATTATAACGTTTGCCATGACAAACTTCGCAAGGCACATAGACGTCAGGTAAAAAATGCATTTCAATTTTGATGATACCATCCCCGCGACAAGCTTCACAACGGCCACCTTTGACGTTAAAACTAAAGCGACCTTTTTTATAGCCACGAACCTTGGCTTCATTTGTTTGGGCAAACAAATCGCGAATGTCATCAAAAACACTAGTATAAGTCGCTGGATTACTTCTTGGTGTTCGACCAATGGGACTTTGGTCAATGTCAACAATCTTTTCAATGGCTTCATAACCAGTGATACTTTTGTGTTTCCCAGGTTTATTGGAATTACGATTTAATTTTTGGGCCAGCGCTTTTTTTAAAATTTGATTGACTAAAGTACTTTTCCCTGAACCTGAAACGCCTGTGACAGCAACAAATTCACCCAGCGGAAATTCAACACTGACATTTTTTAAATTATTTTCACTGGCACCAGTGACTTTGATCGCTTTGCCATTACCTTTGCGACGTTCTTTTGGTACAGGAATCACTTTTTTCCCAGAAAGATATTGCCCGGTCAATGAATGCGGATTTTTAGCAACCTCTTCCGGCGTACCAGCGGCTACAATTTCACCGCCCAGATGTCCAGCGCCAGGTCCCACATCAATCAAGTAATCCGAAGCCATCATTGTATCTTCATCATGTTCCACCACAATTAATGTATTGCCTAAGTCCCGCATTTTTTTCAATGAGTCAATCAAGCGGTCGTTATCTCGTTGATGCAAACCAATTGATGGTTCATCTAAAATGTAAAGGACGCCTGATAAATTTGATCCAATTTGTGTTGCTAAGCGAATTCTTTGTGCTTCTCCGCCAGAAAGTGTACCAGCAGCTCGACTTAAGGTTAAGTAATCTAACCCAACATTTTTTAAGAAGGTTAACCGATCTTCGACTTCTTTTAAAATTGGCCGAGCAATCGTTGTTTCTTGTTCAGATAAAGACACACCTTCAAAAAATTGGACCGCATTTTTTATTGCTAATTCACTGACTTCACCAATGTGCGTGCCATTGATTTTCACAGCTAAAGCTTGCGGATTCAAACGATACCCTTGACAGCTTCGACAAGTCAATTCTGTCATGTATAACCGCATTTGATCTCGTGTAAAATCGCTATTTGTTTCATGATAACGTCGTTTAATATTTTTTAAAATCCCTTCAAATGGCACTTCCACATCACGAACACCACCAAAGTCATTTTCATAATGAAAATGAAAGTTTTTCTCGCCAGAACCATTTAAAATAATTTCTTGTTGCTCTGCAGGTAATTCTTCAAACGGCGTATCCATATCAATCCCAAAACTGGTGGCTGCTTGTTCCAACATTTGTGGATAATATTGGGAACTAATAGGGTTCCATGGAACAATGGCTCCTTCTCTCAAGGTTTTAGTAGGATCTGGAATCACTAAGTCTTTGTCCACTTCTAATTTAACACCTAAACCATCACAATCGGGACAAGCGCCAAATGGTGCATTAAATGAAAACAAGCGCGGTTCCAATTCACCGACTGTGAACCCACAATAAGGACAAGCATAATGTTCACTAAACAACATCTCTTCTTGACCAATCACATCAACAATTGCGTAACCTTCAGCTAAACGCAAAGCCGCTTCAAATGAATCAAACAAGCGAGAGCGAATACCTTCTTTCACAACGATACGGTCAATCACAATCGCAATATCATGTTTTTTATTTTTTTCAAGTTCTGGTGCCTCACTAACATCATAGGTTTCACCATCCACCCGCATTCTGACATACCCTTCACGTTGGATCATTTCAAACACTTTTTTATGTTGGCCTTTTTTCTTGACCACAACAGGCGCCAAAATTTGAATTTTTGTTCGCTCTGGTAGCTCTAAGACTTTATCAACCATCTGTTCAACAGACTGACTGGTAATTTCAATATGATCGTTAGGACAAATTGGATGACCTACCCGAGCAAATAACAATCGTAAATAATCATTGATTTCCGTGACCGTCCCCACCGTTGAGCGCGGGTTTTTACTTGTCGTCTTTTGATCAATTGAAATAGCTGGACTTAAACCATCGATGCTGTCAACATCTGGTTTATCCATCTGTCCCAAAAATTGTCGCGCATAAGCAGAGAGACTCTCTACATAACGTCGTTGCCCTTCTGCGTAAAGCGTATCAAATGCTAATGAACTTTTGCCAGAACCAGATAGTCCAGTTACAACAACCATTTTGTCACGAGGAATCGTGACATCAATATTTTTTAAGTTATGGGCGCGTGCACCATGAATCACAATTTTATCATTTGCCATATATGTTCTCCTTTTACTAAATCTCTTACGTCAAATCATTTCAAGTCATTCTATAGAGAAAAGATTAGTAAAAGATACGATGGTTCATCGTATCTTTTACTTAATCCGTTGGTTGACTTATTTGGCAGCTTTCAATTCAAGAATGGTATCTCGTAATGTGGCTGCAGTTTCGAAGTCTAACGCTTTGGCCGCATCTTTCATTTCTCTTTCAAGTTTCATTAATAAATCAGCTTTTTCTTGTCTTGATAAATCTTCATATGATTTATCCAATTGAACCACTGTTTCATCTTTATCAGCTGTTTTGGAAATAGAAATCAAATCACGAATTTCTTTAATAATTGTTTTTGGTTCAATACCATGTTCTTCATTATATGCTTCTTGGATTGCCCGACGTCGTGCCGTTTCATCCATAGCTCGTTGCATCGAATCGGTGATTTTATCTGCATACATAATGACTTTTCCTTCAGCGTTCCGGGCAGCCCGTCCCATCGTTTGCACTAATGAGCGTTCACTACGTAAGAAGCCTTCTTTATCCGCATCTAGAATCGCAATTAAGGAAACTTCTGGCACATCGATTCCTTCACGTAATAAGTTAATACCTATTAGAATATCAAATTCACCTAATCGTAAATCGCGAATAATCTCCGTTCTTTCCAGTGTTTTTATATCACTATGCAAATATTTAACTTTTAAGCCTAATTCTTTGAAATAGTCGGTTAAATCTTCGGCCATTTTCTTCGTTAAGGTTGTGACAAACACTCGCTGATCTTTTTCGATCCGTTCATGAATTTCGCCCACCAAGTCATCAATTTGACCCATAATTGGGCGGATTTCTACTTCTGGATCTAGTAAACCTGTTGGTCGAATGATTTGTTGAACAACAGTCTCTGTTTGTTCCATTTCATAAGGGCCTGGTGTTGCCGATACATAAACAATTTGGTTTACATGTTGTTCAAATTCTTCTAAACGAAGCGGTCGGTTATCAAGTGCACTTGGTAAACGGAAACCATAGTCCACTAACATTTGTTTCCGTGCTCGGTCGCCATTATACATTCCTCTAATTTGCGGCATTGTTACATGAGACTCATCGATTACAAGTAAGAAGTCATCTGGGAAAAAGTCCAACAGCGTATATGGCGGCTCTCCTTCTTGGCGACCATCCATATGTCGAGAGTAATTCTCAATCCCTGACGTATAGCCCATCTCTCTCATCATCTCAATATCATAGTTAGTTCGCTGTTCCAAACGTTGGGCTTCCAATAATTTGTTTTCACTGCGAAGCACTTTCAAACGTGCTTCTAATTCTTCTTGGATCTGCGAAATGGCGTGTTCCATATGTTCTTCGTTCGTCACGAAGTGTGTTGCCGGAAAAATAGCGACATGCTCTGTTTCGCCGACAATTTCACCAGTTAACGCATCTACTTCACGAATTCGATCAATTTCGTCTCCGAAAAATTCAACACGTAGCGCATGCTCATCCCGTGAAGCTGGGAATATCTCAACCACATCACCGCGGACACGAAAACGCCCCCGTTGAAAATCAATATCATTTCGTTCGAATTGAATATCGACTAAGCTTTTTAGTAACTCATTACGATCCATTTCCATTCCCACACGTAATGAAACAACTTGTTGGCTGTATTCCCGCGGATCCCCTAAACCAAAAATACAAGAAACTGATGCTACCACGATGACATCGTTTCGTTCCAATAAAGAACTTGTCGCTGAATGGCGTAGTTTATCAATTTCATCATTAATACTGGAATCTTTTTCAATATATGTATCACTTGAGGGTACATATGCTTCTGGTTGATAATAATCATAGTAACTGACAAAATACTCGACCGCATTATCTGGGAAAAATTCTTTAAATTCCCCGTATAATTGTCCAGCTAGTGTTTTATTATGTGCAATCACTAATGTTGGTTTGTTCACTTCTTGAATCACATTAGAGATTGTAAATGTTTTACCTGTTCCGGTCGCTCCAAGTAAAATTTGAGCTTTTTCTCCACCTTTGACACCGTCAACTAGTTCAGCAATAGCGGCTGGCTGATCTCCGGCAGGCTCATATTTAGAAGCCAAATGAAAGGTATTGGAAGTTTCTCTTTCGATCATTTATAACTCCCCCTCAAAGTGTCTAATTTCTCTTAAATTATCGGCCCATTCTGGCAGAATGTCCACTTATTAGTTTAACATACCGAACATATTTTCGCCACTTTTGCTGTTTCGGACTTCAACTGATCTTAATCTTTTGTTCTTAATTTCTATGTCACATTTTATAACATTCAATGTAAGGAAATTAGAGTTTTTTTCTCTTTTTAGCGTTCAAATACTTGTCAGCTTCCTATTTTTTACTATATAATTGTTCAATATGCAAAACTAGGAGGTATTTTATGAAAAGGAAACACTTTTTACTTTCTTTCTTTGTGATGATGGTAACTCTGCTAACATTCATTAGTGGCACTTCAGCACATGCAGAAGGAAAGAAATATACAATTGGAACGGATTTAACATTCGCCCCTTTTGAATTCCAAGACTCAAAAGGAAAATACATTGGTATTGACGTTGATTTATTAGATGCGATTGCCAAAGATCAAGGTTTTGAAGTGGATTTAAAACCATTAGGCTTCGATAGTGCAGTCCAAGCGATTCAATCTAAACAAATTGATGGCATGATTGCTGGAATGAGTATTACGGATGAGCGAAAAAAATCCTTTGATTTTTCAGATCCATACTTCGATAGCGGTTTACAATTAGCGGTTAAAAAAGGAAACGACAAAATTAAATCATATGATGATTTAAAAGGCAAAACGGTTGCGGCTAAAGTTGGAACTGAAAGTGCCAATTTCCTTGAAAAAAATAAAGAGAAATATGACTACACCATCAAAAATTTTGACGATGCAACGGGTCTTTATAAAGCCTTAGAAAACGGTGAAGCGGATGCAATCGTTGATGATTATCCTGTATTGGGCTACGCAGTTAAAAATGGTCAAAAATTACAATTAGTTGGCGATAAAGAAACAGGCAGTTCTTATGGTTTCGCAGTGAAAAAAGGTCAAAACCCTGAATTAATCAAAAAGTTCAACGCTGGTTTGAAAAATCTTAAAGACAATGGTACTTATGATAAAATTTTAAACAACTACTTAGCGACAGGCGATGAAACAAACACACAAGACGCTGGCGAACAGATGAAAAAAATCACTCCTAAAAAAGAGAAATATGTGATTGCTAGTGATTCTACATTTGCTCCGTTTGAATTTCAAAATGCCCAAGGCGATTATGTCGGAATTGATGTAGATTTAGTCAAACGTGCAGCTGAATTGCAAGGTTTTACTGTTGAATTTAAATTTATTGGTTTTAGTTCTGCTGTCCAAGCTGTTGAATCTGGTCAAGCAGATGGGATGGTTGCAGGCATGACGATTACGGATGATCGTAAAAAAGCCTTCGACTTCTCTGTTCCTTACTTTGATAGCGGTATTCAAATTGCGGTCAAAAAAGGCAATGACAAAATTAAATCGTATGATGATTTAAAAGGCAAAAAAGTCGGCGTAAAAATTGGTACTGAAAGTGCTGATTTCTTAGAAAAAAATAAAAAGAAATATGATTACTCAATTAAGTATTTAGACACAACTGATGCATTATACAGTGCATTAGAAATTGGCGAAGTTGATGCCATGATGGATGATTATCCTGTCATTGGCTACGGGGTTGCGCAAAATCAACCACTAGCGACGCCAATTCCTCGTGAAAAGGGTGGTTCTTACGGTTTTGCTGTTAAAAAAGGGCAAAATCCTGAACTACTTGAAATGTTTAACGAAGGCTTAAAAGAAATGAAACGTACAGGTGAATACGATAAAATTATCGGCACTTACGTGAAAGATGGCAACGAAGCCAAAGAAGAAACAGCTGACGAATCTACGTTTGTTGGCTTCATGCAAAACAACTGGAAACAATTGTTACACGGTTTATGGATGACGATTCTATTAACGTTGATTTCCTTCGTACTTGCTTTAATTGTCGGCGTTATTTTCGGATTATTCAGCGTTTCACCAATCAAAGCATTACGTGTACTTTCAACCATTTATGTTGATTTAATTCGCGGAATTCCTTTGATGGTCTTAGCGTTCTTCATCTATTTCGGATTACCTGGTGTGCTTGGCTTTAATATCCCGGTCTTCATTGCTGGGATTATCACATTAACTTTAAATGCCAGTGCCTATATTTCTGAAATTGTGCGCGGCGGAATCAAAGCTGTTCCAGTTGGCCAAATGGAAGCTTCAAGAAGTTTAGGTCTTTCCTATAATCGGACAATGCAAAAAATTATTTTACCACAAGCGATTCGCATTATGATTCCTTCATTCATTAACCAATTTGTTATTTCATTGAAAGATACAACTATCCTTTCAGCAATTGGCTTAATCGAACTACTACAAACAGGAAAAATTATTGTTGCTCGGACATTACAAAGTACAATGGTTTACTTCGTTATTGCGTTAATCTACTTAATTTTAATTACTAGCTTAACTAAATTAGCGAAAAACCTTGAAAAGAAGGTGAACTAATATGACTGAAAAAATCTTAGTTGAACATTTAGTAAAAAAATATGGTGACAACACGGTCTTAAACGACATTAATGTTTCTATTAACGAAGGCGACGTAGTCTGCGTCATCGGTCCTTCTGGTTCTGGTAAAAGTACTTTTTTACGTTGCTTGAATCAATTAGAAGAAGCTTCTAGCGGAGACATTATTATTGATGGTGCGAACTTGACAGATAAAAATACGGACATCAACCAAGTCCGTCAACATATCGGCATGGTTTTCCAACATTTCAATTTGTTCCCACATTTATCTATTTTAGAAAATATTGTTTTAGCACCAACCGATTTAGGCCGCTTATCAAAAGACGAAGCGGAGAAAAAAGCGTTAGAACTTTTAGAACGTGTTGGGTTGGCAGATAAAAAAGATGCCTATCCAGATTCTTTATCTGGTGGTCAAAAACAACGTGTCGCAATTGCACGTGCGTTAGCGATGAATCCTGATATTATGCTTTTCGATGAGCCAACATCAGCTCTTGATCCAGAAATGGTTGGCGATGTTCTTGGTGTAATGAAAGATTTAGCAAAACAAGGAATGACAATGGTCATCGTTACTCACGAAATGGGCTTTGCAAAAGAAGTGGCTAATCGAGTAATGTTCATTGATGGCGGTAACTTCCTAGAAGATGGTTCGCCAGAGCAAGTCTTTGAAAATCCTCAAAACCCTCGAACAAAAGATTTCTTAGATAAAGTATTAAATATTTAAACAAAAGCACTTGGCGCGCGCTAGCGCCCAAGTGCTTTATTTTATGGTTAAATTGTTTCCGTGACAGAGACAGATTGAACGTGCCCTTTTTCTTTCAAGAGATGGTGCAAGTTGGAATGCCAGAAATCTTCTTTGCCTACATAAGAGATCTTTGCTGTCACTGCCTCTTGTTCGGATTCCAAAGTCAATTCTACTAAGCGCTCCCCTTTTTCTAAAGAAGCTTGAAGTTGTTCATGCAGTCGGCTTTCTTTAATCATAGGTTCCTTCATTTTTACGATAAGCTGCAATCGTTTTAAAGGAGTCTTTCGTTTAAAATGGGCCAGAGCTAATACTAGCAAAGTTGCCACGAGATTGATAAACGCAATGGTTAAAAAGCCCATCCCAATGACTAAACCAATAATAGTAACATTCCACATCATTACTGCTGTCGTTAACCCAGAGACTTTCCTTTCTCTAAAAACGATAATCCCCGCACCGAGAAAGCCTACACCACTAATCACTTGGGCGCCATATCGTGTAATATCCATAGAAATAATGGACGCCAAGGCGCTATTTTGTTTCACCACATCGACTAAAATATCCACCGATTGAATCTGTAAAATGGAAATCGTACAAGAGGCCAAACATAAAATGGCATTACTACTGATACCGAAGCCTTTTCTTTTAATACTTCTTTCTAACCCAATCAAAGCTCCAAAAACCACGGCTAGAGCCATCCGAATGACAACGTCGGTGAGAGAAAGTTCAATCATTTTTAAAGAATTCATCGCTTTCTCTCCTTTCTTGCAAGTGAATATTTGACTTATTTTGTATTAACTAATAAACGCAAGCCATTAAAAATGACCACTAAGGTACTTCCTTCATGAATAAGTACGCTAAATGCGATATTCGCAATACCTAAAAAGTTCAAGATAATTAACGTTGCTACCACTAACATTGAAAAAATAATATTTTGCTGCACAATTTTATTCAAGCGTTTTGAGACACGGTGAGCATAGCCTAATTTAGAAAGATCATTTTTCATCACTACCACGTCTGCAACATCGATAGCAATGTCTGTACCATCCCCCATCGCCACTCCAATATCAGCATTCACTAAAGCGGGCGCATCGTTAATGCCATCACCAACCATCCCTGTCATTCCTACTTCGCGTTTTAATTGATCAACAATCGCTGATTTTTCCTCAGGTAAAACATTAGCAAAAACTTGGTCCACGCCTACTAAGCGACCAACTGCTTCACCCGTAAGTTTTGCATCTCCTGTAATCATTGTTGTTTCAATATTTTGTGACTTGAAATAGTGAATGGCGTTCATTGCTTCTTCATTAGGAACATCCATCAATGCCACTAAACCAATCACTTGTTCATTTTCGGCAAAGTACACCACCGTTTTGCCTTCACTCGCTAATTTCGTTGTTTGTTTCTCAATGATTGTTGGCACTTGTTCGAAACTAGATGGTTTACCAATTCTAAAAGTTGTGTCTGCAATGGTCGTTACTAAACCCACCCCGACAATATTTTCTACTTCTAAATTTAAAGCCGTTGTTTCTGCTTCAAAGCGATTAACAATCGCCGTCGCCAATGGATGATTGGATTTTTTCTCCATATTTGTTAAAACAGCTACTAATTCTTCTTGGCGATCTTCTAAGCCATCAACAAAAAGATAATCTGTGACCTCAGGTTTGCCTTTTGTTAGCGTTCCTGTTTTATCAAAAGCGAGTGCTTTCACTTCAGCTAAATTTGATAAGAATGAGCCACCTTTAAACAACACGCCTTGTTTCGCTAAATTGGAAATTCCTGATAAAGTTGCCGGAACGGCACTCGCTGCTAATGCACAAGGGGAGGCAGCAATTAAGAAGACCAAGCCTCTGTAAAAACTTTCAGCCCAAGTCAATTGGAAAAGTAATGCGCCACCTAAAACAATTAGTGGAAAAACTGCTAAAACTAGTGTGACATATTTCGGTTCAAATCGTTTAATTTTGCTTGCAATTTCTGATTGATTTTCTTGTGATTGGTTCACGAGCTGTACGATTTTTGCAAAAACTGTTTCTGAACTATCTTTCGTTACTTCAACAACAATTGTGCCTGAACCGTTCATAGTACTACCAAAAACTGGGTCCCCACTATTTTTTTCTTTGGGAATACTTTCCCCATTAATAGATGATTCATCCACAGCGGTACTTCCTTCAATCACGACGCCATCTGTCGGGATTTGCGCACCATTGAGGACTTGCACGCGGTCACCAATCTTCAATTGTTCAACTGACACAGTTTGAATTGAGCCGTCATCTGTTATCAGGCGAGCTTCTGTTGGATTTAAATTTAATAGTTTTGTAATTTCACGTTGGCTTTTGCCTTGAGCATAATCTTCAAGGAAATGCGCCGCCGCAAAAATCAAAATCAACAATGCTGATTCTTCAAAACTTCCCATTAATGCTGAACCAACTGCAGCTAAGGTCATTAACAAATGAATATTAGGCGAAAACTTTCGATTGTTTTTCGTATCCCGATACGTATCTCCAAAGCCTTCCCCAATAATATGATAACCAGCTAAAATAGCAGCTAACGAGAAAAGAATATTTTTCACTAAGAGCATGTTCCCTAAAAATAAACCGATAAAGAAAAGAGCCAATCCTGTAAAAAAGAGAATAACTGGAACGTTTTTACCTTTTTCTTCATGTGTGTGTGCACCTGTTTGTTTTGACATTGTTATGCGCCTCCTTATTAATGTTTTCCTATTCATATGAATGTATATTCATATTATAAAACACTTGGTTGGTTTTGTAAAGACTTAAACACAAAGACAAGCGATGATTCTATTCGATAGGATCACCGCTTGTCTTTGTCGATTCTTTTTGTTGTTGATATTTTTCTTCTTGAATAGTCAATAATGATTGCGTTAAATTGACCCAATCAATCGAACGAGGTGGATCCAGCCAAACCATAACTTTACTCTTTTCTTCTTGATACAAGTTATTTAAATTGGTAATCACCACATCTGGTAAGGTATCTGATAACGGGTCAATAATTTCTACATTTAAATTCACATAGACGGATAAATTTTTTTTGATGAATTGGTTATACTCTTTTCCATAAGAAAAATCAATTAGGACCTTGGCTGGCTCTGCAATTAAATGAACCGGAACATGATTAATTAGCAACAATAGATAGTTAAAAAACAAACAGTGATTGGCTTTCGCAATTTTTTTATGTTTTGCTGTTAACCAACGAATATATTCAATTAAATAAAAATAAAATTCCGGATATGTTTGCTTAAAAAACTGTAAATCCATTTCAAAATCGTCAAACATATTAATCGGAAAGTAAATAACATTGAAATGAATAATTGCTAACCCTTCTTCTAGAGTATTCCTTGTTGACTCCTCTAAACAATTAAATGCTTTTTCAAAACTTCCAATGAAAACACGAGTTAGGCTTTCAATCGTAGGATCTTCGTGAATGACATATTTTTTCTCTAGTTTGCCATGCAAATACAAGAAAAAAACAATCGTATACGTTAATGATTTTGAAGCCAATGCCCATGCCACTTGCGATTTTTTTATTAGTTCCTCTGAAAATGTATTCAGTGCACGCGTATCGATTCCTTCCACCGCACGTCCTTCGTTGTTAATCATAATAGCTAAATAATGGAAAAAATTGCGTCGCTCATAGGTGGTGAAAGTATAGTTTAACTCAACAGACTGTAATACACGTTTCGCTTCATTATAGACTTTTACCGAATATAGTTCGGAAATTGGTTGATTGGAAAGCGTGAACAATTTATACAAAAAAAATGAAATTGCTTTTTGATTGCCGACAATTTCCCGCTTACTAAAATAGATCTGATACTCCTTTAAGGCTTTTTTTAGCCGCTGTAAGGTACTATACGCCACAGAGGTGCTGACATGATTACATTCAGCAAACTTTGTCAAACTATAATTTCCTCTAAAGTAAGACAACACTAATTTAAAAGAGAGCGATTCTGTTAAGTATTTCGTGAGCAAAAGTTTACTTGAATAGTTTCCATCAATTTCAAGTGTAACATCTACATCAGAAACGACTAAAGTTAAGCTATCGCTTAACTTTAGATTGTCAATATCTGCTTTTAATTTTTCTAATGTTTTTTTGACTAAAAAATTCGACATTGATAATTCTTCGCGAAGTGCAATAAAAGTACCTGATAGCGTGGGACTTTCTTCTAAATGCCTTAGCAAGGAATAACTTCGTTGATCTTCTTTATTTAAAAAAATTTCATAATTCATCATTTATCAGTTCTTTCTCCCATAAATAGCCGTTCCTACTAATTCCCGTATGAAATTCAAGTAAAAAGTGTTTTGCCCCTCCGTTCCAGCACCGCCTGTGCTATTTGGTACAATGGTGATATGGCTAGCATCAAATAATTCATCCGTGAAAAATACTTGATGCTGACTTTTCTTGGAAGAAGGCCTTTCTTCATTTGTTTTTGGATTATTGGTTGTCACTTCTTTTTTACTAACGTCTTCGCTACTTTCTTCCGCTTGCGTTTCGCTAGTCATAGTACTTTCATTTGTTTCTTCCATTTTTTCTGGTGTGCCAGTATTCTCAATCGGATAAATTTCTTCTGTTGGATTGGTCGGATTATAAATTGGATTCCGTTCTTCTGCTGCTTGCACATTGGTTACTTGAAAAAACGAGAGTAACAATGTACTCCATAATAGTAAATGTTTGTATTTATCCATTTTTCTCACATATATTGCCAAATACTTTAGCTACATAACAAAACAAAAAATATAACTAGTAAAGTGGTATCAGACGATATTTAACAATACTCCTTCTTATTATTTCTTTTTTTGAGTTAGGTTTGTTGAATAAACTGCATGTTTGATAAGCAAAAACAAACAAAAACGTTGCCGATGATCAAATCAAAAATTAACTACTCTTTATATTTCTCTTTCGTTTTTTTCCTGTTTCTTTTTTCGCCAAATCAACCAGGCAATGATTAAAATCACTATCAATAATAGTAGTAAGCCAATCATCAAATATAAATTCGAATGATTTTCTTTTAAGGTGACATCTTTTTCATTTAATTCTTTGGCAACTTCACCATTAATTGTAAAGTCTTTTTCAAATTGCCATTGATTTCTAAAAGATATCGATTCATTGTTTATTGATTTTTTAAATGAGCCTGCAGCATCTTTATTCCCAACAACGGTCATAGACAAATGGTAATCTCCTGGCTTAAGCGGTTGCCCTTTTAGCGCAATGGGAACAGAAAAATTGGTATTTGGTGCAATTTGCATGTTTGCTTTTTCCTCTTTATATAAAACTTCTTCATGTCCCTTTTTGGTAATCTCTGCCGAAAATGCAACTTGGTTAATATATGTTTTTTGATCATTTTGTAAATTGACTAAAATCACATTTCTAGCATTAATCTGTCCTGGTGAGACTTTTTTCAAAAGTAAATTCGGCTCAACCTTTTTTTTATTTTGCTGCATCAATAATGCAACGACATACGAATATTCATTTTTAATGGATAACCCCTGACTCTTATCGTCTTGGCGTTTGCCTTCATCCGACGTTTCTTCTTTAAAAGTGATACCACTAGCTAACACTCCATCAAAGGGTGTATTAGGCATTTTGACGTTAATAGAAACCGTTTGTTCACTTTTCGGTTTTAAACGAACTGAGCTAGGGTATTGAACGTAGTCTTTTATATCAAACGCTAAACTTTGATCTTTTTTCCCCTTATTTTCACCATACTCCACGATTACATTTGAATTGGTAATGGCACTATTGATGGAAATACCTACCTTTACTTCTTTATCTGTATCATTGCGCAAGTTCACTTTCAACTCAGTTTCTTCATTTGGTGCTAGTAATAAATCAAAGTAAGTTTTTTCTTTATCTACTTGTTTTTCTGATGGAATAGGCGTAACCGCAAAATTAAATTCACTGGCAAAACCATTGCTAGGTACTAACGCTAAAAGAATTAGTAGTATCGGAAAAAAAAGAAATCGTTGTTTTTTTCTGTTCAAATTATTTACTCCTTTTCTATATGTAGTGAATAGCAGGTAACTATGTTCCCCGCTATTCTTCTTTTTAAAACTCGTTTAATTTCCTGGAGCGTCTGTCAACGTCCATGTTAATTTTGTGGCGTATTTTTCAGCGTATTTGGTTGTAGAACCTGGAACAGTTAACTCAATACTTTTAGCAGCTGTAGTTGCATCTGTTCCCCAATCAAATAAATAAGTTCCTGCACCGTTTCCTTTCGCTGCACTCATTACATCTGATTGACTACCATCTGAATTTAGCGTGATTGTGGCTGGGCCTGTTGGTTTGCCTGAATCTGAAGCAGTCACTACATTTCCGTTTTTAAACGTGATAGCTGCCCCAGTCAATTCTTTACCAGAAGTTGATTTAAATTGTCCTTCTTGTTTCACTTTTAATGACCAGCCAGCTTCGGTTCCACGGTTATCTGTTACTTGGACATAGTTAGGCCCTTCTTTGACTTCATCGGTTGCGCCTACCGTCTTGTATTTTTGGGTAGCAGCAAAATAAGTCTGATCCTTCGACGTGATTTTTTGAACACCGAAGTCTAGACTTGACGCATAATCAATTGACAACGGACCGTTTGTTCCTGGATTAGGACCTTCAGGATCTGTTGGGTCAATAGGATCAACTGGATTAGTTGGATCCGTTGGGTCAACCGGATTAGTTGGCTCTTCACTTGGTGTAAATTCTACGATACCATTAGATGTATAACTACCGCCATCTTCTGCAAAGGCTTGAGAAGTCATGCCTAAGCTCCCTAAAATAAATGTGGATAAACATACTGTTGTTACTTTTTTCATTTTCTTTTCTCCATTCTTTTCTTTAATTTCCTGGCACATCTTCTAACGCCCAAGATAAACGAGCTTTAAATGTTCCAACTCTTTGATAAGCTACAGGAACATTGATTTGAATTCCTTGTTGTTTTGATTCATCAAGTAATGCTGTTAAATCTGTTTCACCTTTCTGATTACTTTCTAAAAGCGTAATTGCCTCATTTGTAATCTGAGAGCTTCCAGCAGTTGAAACGAAAGAAAAAACATCTGGCATTACAATTGAATCATTTGTTAACGGTTGCGTTTGCTTTAGTTGCAGGCGCCAATTATTTGCGTTACGTTCATCCACGACTTTGAGTCCTTCGGTGGGATGCCCAAGTTTAATTAGTGGTTGATTACGTATCTTTTCCGTACCAAAAGTAATCTGTTTTGGTGCCTCTTTAAAATATAGTTCCCCTAAACGATAGTAAAAATAAATATCTTTTGTTTCCTCTGTCATTGTTCCTTCCGCATTGCCTGAGTCTTTTGTAAAAACATAGCCAGAAATATCTAGGGGTTCTTCTTGATAGGGTGTACCAATTTTCCCTGTTACACTTTTAGGTGGAGCAATATCTTTACCTTCCGCGTCTTTATAAAAAACGGTTACTGTTTTTTCTGTTGGTTTAGGAATAGTAATCGTTACATTATTTGACTTTTGCAGTAAGGTTCCTTCTTCATAATAGTCAAAGTTCATAGTTAAAACTTTTTCGGGCGTATTATCTTGAAGGGTTGTTTTTAATTCAATAATCATGTCCTTCTTTAAAACTAGGTAGTCATTTAAAGCAACTGTTAAGTGATTCCCTGTTTGTGTCAGATCTTTGGCTGCTACCTTTTTACCATCAATCGTTAATGAATTTTCTTCATATGCTAATTCATCAGGTAAGTCAATGCTTACTTGCGGTTGACGATCTTCGATAAAGTCATTGTCAATATTCAACGTATTCCGTAGTCTCACCTGATCATTTTTCACTGCTTCAACAGCTGAGCTAAATTCCTGACCATTCACGCTAAGGGCTGCTTGTGACGTAACGTTGGTAGGAATTTGTGTCATTGCTAAAGCATTCTCTTGGTATTTGCCACCTGTGGATGATGTAAAGCCCCAATAAACCGTTGTTGCGCCAAATTGTGCATTTAAATCTGAAACTACATACGTATTCGTGCCCACACCTTCTAAATCATATGTTAATGCTTTGGCTGCGGCATTCCAATGAACAGTCAACATGCGCCAAGTTCCATTAGATAGATAGGTTGGCGCAACAGTGACGCCTGAATGCTCCCCTGTATAGTTGTTGTTATTAGCTTTCGGAGTGACAAAAGCTAAATGTCCATTTCCCTTATCTTGTGAAATTTCTCGGTCCATTCGGTTGGAACTACCAGTATTTTTATAGGTATCAAACTCAATCGATAAGGCATTTCTAACATAAGGTTGACCAGCTTTCGTGGAGTATGCACCGATTCCCATCCCAGGTGAACCAATGACTTCTTGAGGCGTTGTGGACATTCTAGGATCATTCGTTAAGGTAAAGGTCATACCATCACCAGCATTTGCATACTCGTTTCCTAAATACAAATAACTTTTAAAGGTAAAATCCGACAATAAACTGATTGGTTTTTTTGACCAAATAGCGCCTTTTTGTGATTTAACAGCTGGGTTTAGTTGTAATAACTTCCCACCTTCTAAAATACTTGTTGCATTTCCAATTGGCTCTTGAAACACCTTGTCGATTGGAATGATGTTAGGATCATCCGGCAATGAAGTAGCGTATGGCGCAGCCAACATGCGCGGTTGTGGTTCAACTATCACCGATTCCGTTGCACTGGTACCGTCATCCTTTTGTTGTTCGCTAGGTTCTAAAGTAGCCGTTGATTGGTCTGTTTCTGCTGGATGATTATCGGTTGTTGTTGTCGTTTCTAGGGAAGGTTCTTGCTCTAATGTTTCCGAGTGAGAAGGAGCGCTAGTTGCCTGATCATTGGCCGATTCCTCCACTATTTCCCGATTGACTTCGTTGATATTTGTCGAAGGATTACTAATCGCTTCGCTAGTAATAGGCGCAAGGATTAGTAAGAATAAACTACTTGCCAAAAAGACTAGGCTTTGTTTGTTTCGCATCTCTCTTCACCTCTACTTTTTAAATTCCTGGTACATCCGTCAACGTCCACAATAATTTTGTTTGATATTTCACGGCATCTTTAGGGGTTGACCCTGGTACTGATAGCGCAACATCTTTTGTAACATTAACATTGTGTACCGTATTGGTTTCATCGCGTTCTGCAACAACTTCTACTTTGCCCCAATAAGTAGCCCAGGTTCCTGCACCGGTTCCTTGCTTCGCAGCTGCCACTAGCGATGCGGTTCCTGGAACAAGGGCAATCTTATTTGTTGCCTCTGGTTTCACAACATTTTGCGCATTACTATTAACGGTCGGGTTAGCTAAAGAAATTTGCGCACCTGTCAACTGACTATTTAAAGTAGCCTTTGTTGCTTTAAATTGCTCCTTTTGCGTAACCGTTAAAGACCAACCACTATTGGTTCCTCTATTATCAGAAATTTGCACAAAATTTGGTGTTTCTTTTTGATTTTCTTGATATTGCTGTGCTCTTGCAAAATATATTTGGTCTTTATTCGAAATACGATTTTTCCCAAAGTCAAAACTTGAAGCATAATCAATAGACAGCGGTCCTTGGGTACCAGGATTGGGACCTTCTGGGTCTGTCGGATCAATTGGTTTGACTGGCTTTTCTGGATCGGGATTTTCTGGATCAACTGGCTCTGTCGGATCTACGTTCGGAATAAATTCTACTAAACCATTCGAACGATACTCTTTTGGCTCTTCTGCCTTCGCTTGTAAGGACCAACCAGCAACTGCAAACGTACTGCATAGAACGATTCCTGTGAATTGTTTTTTCATTGCTTTTCTCCTTTATTTAATTATTAGCGGGAGTATCTTCTAATGCCCAAACTAACTTCGTTGAATATTGTTGTGCAAGCTTTACAGATTTTCCGGGAACGAATAGTTGGACAGCTTCTTTATTTGTTGCTTCATTTGAACCAAAGCGATAAACCCAAGTCCCAACACCTGTTTCTTTTTTAGCGTTCATCGCTAGATTATTATTTACACCAGGTGTTAAGGAAATAGTACTACTGACTTCAGTAGGTTTATATTTTTCATCCACCATTGAGGCAGCTTCTGCCTTTGTAAACGTTAATTGAGCGCCGACTAGTTCCTCTCCAGTAGCTGTTTTAAATTGTTCAGGTTGGGAAAGCGTTAGTTTCCATCCTGCTAACGTTCCTCTTTTATCAGTTACTTGTACATAGGTTGGTTTTTTTGAACCATCTTTCATTTCATCTGGCGCAGCATAATACGTTTGATCTGCCGTAGAAATCTTTTGTGTGCCAAATTTAAATTTTGACCCATAATCAATTGATAAGGCACCACCCGTTCCTGGCCCTGGAGGATCAATTGGGTCTACTGGATCAGTAGGATCGGGATTTTCTGGATCAACTGGCGGTGTGATTTCGTTATCGCCTGCTTCAAAAGTAATTGTGCCTTCCGTATTGTATTCTTTCGGAAAAGTTTCTGCTGCTGATGCGTTTATTGCTTGAAACCCTACGCCTAAAAGTATGGTTGCCGATGTAAGTAAAACAGTTTTTTTCATTAAATAAGCTCCTTCTCTCGTTTCATTTTATTAATTAAATAAATGACTACCCCCAACAAACTAACTCCTATCAAGGAATACAGCGGATTTTCAGACTCGCCTGTTTTAGGTAAAACTGCTTGTCCAGAAGCAGTTAAATTGTTTCTTCCCTGTTCTTCTGATTGTTGGGTATACGCTATGTCATTTGACTCTTTTTCATTCTCATAAACGTAGGTACCATAGAAGCTCGCTTGACCATTTGATTCATAATTATTTTCTTCAGCCATAACGCTTTTTGTTTGCAACCCAATGATCAATAGCCCTAAACATACCAAACTAAACCTTTTTATGATTTTCATCTGAATTCCTCCTTCCCCATTTTCAACATTGACTGGCCCAGCCAATAAACATTATATAAAAGAAATATTTATTAGATTTTTTTATTTTTTTCAGACGCTTTTAAAAAATAAAATGGTTTTAGCTAAGAAAGCTTTAAAATCAACACTTTTAAAGACAAAAAAATAAACAAAAAAACTTCGAAAAATAATTTTCGAAGTTTTTTTGTTTATTTTTTTATTATTTATGATTTGTCAAATTAAGTTAGAATAAAATGCTTCTTGTACATAGCTCAAAAATATCTCAATTGGTGTTCTGTAATTCAATGATTTTCTTGGAA
>SKEL01000871.1_pt1 | contig 30384 bp, 29 predicted proteins | sample 4826741 | NCBI WGS metagenome assembly SKEL01 (sample SAMN11008810, study PRJNA524170) | human gut metagenome | biome: Human fecal sample; material: Feces; isolation source: fecal sample from pouch patient p33 | host: Homo sapiens | place: Israel: Tel-Aviv | collected 2016-03-22
GAATATAACAGTTAGGAGAAAAATAGTACAGAAGAAGTGTGGAACAGAAACCGTTTTCTTGTTTGTGAAAATTATCACTAAACCGCAAAAACATGCGGTTTTGCTCTTTTGTGAAAAAATGAAGAAATTAGAGTTTTTTTCTTGCGCTTTTTCGAATTTAGTGATAATTTGTTAAGTGTAGTCGATAAAAAGTAATACAGTTTCGCACTCTGTTTTACTTTTATCGAAATTAAAGAAACGTAATAGAGAGGATTGTGTGACAAAATGGCAAAGGCTAAGAAACAAAAACCTATTGACTTTAAAGAGCTAATGGCTAAAGTCGACGCTGATTTCCCAACTTTCCAAATCTTGGATCAAGATGGAAAAATTGTGAATGAAGATTTAGTACCTGATTTATCGGATGAGGAATTAGTTGAATTAATGACACGCATGGTTTGGTCTCGTGTGTTAGACCAACGTTCTACTGCATTAAACCGTCAAGGACGCTTAGGATTCTTCGCGCCAACAGCTGGACAAGAAGCAAGCCAATTGGCAAGTCAATTTGCAATGGAAAAAGAAGACTACTTACTACCAGGTTACCGTGATGTACCTCAATTAGTACAACATGGTTTACCATTAAGAGAAGCTTTCTTATGGTCTCGTGGTCACGTAGCAGGGAACTACTACGCGGAAGATTTAAATGCATTACCACCACAAATTATCATTGGTGCTCAATACATCCAAGCAGCTGGTGTTGCTTTAGGATTGAAAAAACGTGGAAAAGAAAATGTTGTCTTCACTTATACTGGTGACGGCGGTTCTTCACAAGGGGACTTCTATGAAGCAATTAACTTTGCTGGTGCTTACCAAGCAAACGGTGTCTTCATTATCCAAAACAATGGTTTTGCGATTTCTACACCTCGTGAAAAACAAACAGCGGCTAAAACTTTAGCTCAAAAAGCTGTTGCAGCAGGAATTCCTGGTATTCAAGTTGATGGTATGGATCCGTTAGCAGTTTACGCAATTGCAAAAGAAGCACGTGATTGGTCAGCTGCAGGAAATGGTCCAGTTTTAATTGAAACATTAACCTATCGTTATGGTCCACATACTTTATCTGGAGACGATCCAACACGTTACCGTTCAAAAGAAATGGATGACGAATGGGTACAAAAAGATCCATTGACTCGTTTCCGTAAATATCTAACAGATAAAGGCTTATGGTCTGAAGCAAAAGAAGAAGAAATTATTGAAAAAACAAAAGAAGAAATCAAAGTAGCGATTGCAGAAGCGGATAAAGCGCCAAAACAAAAAGTTTCTGATTTCTTGAAAAATATGTTTGAAGTTCAACCTCAAACAATTAAAGAACAAATTGCATTTTATGAAGCGAAGGAGTCGAAATAAAAATGGCACAAAAAACTATGATCCAAGCAATTACAGATGCCTTAGCTCTTGAATTAGAGAAAGACGAAAATGTCTTAATCTTCGGTGAAGACGTTGGTAACAACGGTGGGGTTTTCCGTGCAACTGAAGGTTTACAAGAAAAATTTGGTGAAGACCGCGTCTTCGATACACCTTTAGCTGAATCTGGTATCGGTGGATTGGCTTTCGGTCTTGCCTTGCAAGGTTACCGTCCAGTTCCTGAAATCCAATTCTTTGGTTTCGTTTTTGAAGTATTTGACGAAATCGTTGGTCAAATGGCTCGTACGCGTTACCGTATGGGGGGAACTCGTAATATGCCAATTACTGTTCGTGCCCCATTTGGTGGTGGTGTTCATACACCAGAACTTCACTCAGATAACTTAGAAGGATTAATCGCACAATCACCAGGTGTTCGTGTTGTTATTCCATCAAACCCTTACGATGCAAAAGGACTATTAATTTCATCTATTCGTAGCAACGATCCAGTTGTTTACTTAGAGCACATGAAATTATACCGTTCATTCCGTGAGGAAGTGCCAGACGAAGCTTATGAAGTGCCTTTAGATAAAGCGGCTGTAACTCGTGAAGGAACAGACGTATCAATCATCACTTACGGTGCTATGGTTCGTGAAGCGATTAAAGCAGCTGATAGCTTAGCGAAAGACAATATTTCAGCAGAAATCATTGACTTACGTACAGTGGCTCCTTTAGATGTGGAAACAATTATTAACTCTGTTGAAAAAACTGGCCGTGTGGTTGTCGTTCAAGAAGCACAAAAACAAGCTGGCGTTGGCGCTATGGTTGTTTCTGAAATTTCTGAACGTGCCGTATTATCATTAGAAGCACCAATCGGACGTGTATCTGCTCCAGATACAATCTTCCCATTCGGACAAGCAGAAAATATCTGGTTACCAAATGCGAAAGATATCGAAGCAAAAGCTAGAGAAATCGTCGAATTTTAATAGTTATTCGAAGTAGATAAACGAAGAATTAAACAGGTGGAATACGGCTATAGGCATGAAATGTTCAGCTACTATAGTCGTTTCCCCGCGTTTTACTCCTAAGAAAATAGACAGATCCAACGAAGAAGGGAAGACTTAAAAAATGGCTTATCAGTTTAAATTACCGGATATCGGTGAAGGGATTGCCGAAGGCGAAATCGTTAAATGGTTTGTAAAACCTGGCGATACAATCAACGAAGACGATACGTTATTAGAAGTACAAAATGACAAATCAGTGGAAGAAATTCCATCACCAGTAACAGGTACTGTAAAAAATATCGTTGTACCAGAAGGAACAGTTGCAAACGTTGGTGACGTGTTAATCGAAATCGACGCACCTGGTCACGAAGATAACGATGCAGCACCAGCAGCTCCTGCACAAGAACAAACACCAGCACAACCTGCTGCTGTACCAACAACCGAAGCAGCTGGCGGATTTTTCCAATTCAAATTACCAGACATCGGTGAAGGAATTGCCGAAGGCGAAATCGTTAAATGGTTCGTTAAAGCGGGCGACACAATTAATGAAGATGATTCATTATTAGAAGTACAAAATGACAAATCAGTAGAAGAAATTCCATCACCAGTAACAGGTACTGTAAAAAATATCGTTGTACCAGAAGGAACAGTTGCCAATGTGGGTGACGTGTTAGTTGAAATTGACGCACCTGGTCATAATTCAGCAGCACCGGCAGCCGCAGCACCAGCTACTGACGCTCCTAAAGCGGAAGCATCAGCTCCAGCCGCTTCAACAGGCGTAGTTGCAGCCGCTGATCCAAACAAACGCGTTTTAGCAATGCCATCTGTTCGTCAGTATGCGCGTGAAAAAGACGTTGATATTACACAAGTAACTGCAACTGGTAAAGGTGGCCGTGTCATTAAAGCGGATATTGATGCCTTTGTTTCTGGTGGCTCTCAAGCAGCACCAGCTACTGAAGCTGCCGCAACAGAAGCAGCACCTAAAGCGGAAGCAGCTGCACCTAAAGCAGCGCCAAAAGCCTTTACTTCTGATTTAGGCGAAATGGAAACACGTGAAAAAATGACACCAACACGTAAAGCAATTGCTAAAGCAATGGTTAACAGCAAACACACTGCTCCTCACGTAACATTACATGATGAAGTAGAAGTTTCTAAATTATGGGATCACCGTAAGAAATTTAAAGATGTTGCTGCTGCAAATGGTACAAAATTAACATTCTTACCATACGTTGTAAAAGCATTGACTTCAACTGTTCAAAAATTCCCAATCTTGAATGCATCAATCGATGACGCAGCACAAGAAATTGTTTACAAAAATTACTTTAACATTGGTATCGCTACTGATACAGATCATGGCTTATATGTACCAAATGTTAAAAATGCTAATACGAAGAGCATGTTTGCTATCGCTGATGAAATCAACGAAAAAGCAGCATTGGCTATCGAAGGCAAATTAACTGCACAAGATATGCGTGATGGTACAATCACAATTAGTAACATTGGTTCAGTCGGTGGCGGCTGGTTTACACCAGTAATCAACTACCCTGAAGTTGCTATTTTAGGCGTTGGTACAATTGCACAAGAACCAGTTGTTAATGCAGACGGCGAAATCGTTGTGGGACGCATGATGAAATTATCATTAAGCTTTGACCACCGTATCGTTGACGGCGCAACTGCTCAAAAAGCAATGAACAACATTAAACGCTTATTAGCTGATCCAGAATTACTATTAATGGAAGGATGATTAACAAATGGTAGTAGGAGATTTCGTCATTGAACTAGATACAGTCGTAATCGGAGCTGGTCCTGGAGGATACGTTGCCGCAATTCGTGCCGCAGAAATGGGTCAAAAAGTTGCGATTATCGAACGTGAATACATCGGAGGCGTTTGTTTAAACGTTGGATGTATTCCTTCAAAAGCTTTAATTGCTGCTGGACATCATTACCAAGAAGCACAAGATTCTTCAACTTTTGGTGTAACAGCTAAAGGAGTCGAATTAGACTTTGCAAAAACACAAGACTGGAAAGATAACACAGTTGTTAAATCATTAACAAGCGGCGTTGGCATGTTATTGAAAAAACACAAAGTAGAAATTATTGAAGGCGAAGCATTTTTCGTTGACGAAAATACATTGCGTGTTATTCACCCAGACTCAGCACAAACTTACTCATTCAATAATGCTATTGTAGCAACAGGTTCTCGTCCAATTGAAATCCCAGGATTCAAATTTGGCGGACGCGTGTTAGATTCTACAGGCGGTTTAAACTTAAAAGAAGTTCCTAAAAAATTCGTTATTATCGGTGGCGGTGTCATCGGTGCTGAATTAGGTGGCGCTTATGCTAACTTAGGTTCAGAAGTAACAATTTTAGAAGGTAGCCCATCAATTTTACCAACTTATGAAAAAGATATGGTTAAAGTTGTCACAGACGACTTCAAGAAGAAAAACGTAACAATCGTGACTTCTGCAATGGCTAAAGAAGCTGTTGACAATGGCGATAGCGTCACTGTTAAATATGAAGTTAACGGAAAAGAAGAAAGTGTTGAAGCAGATTACGTAATGGTCACTGTTGGACGTCGTCCAAACACAGACGACTTAGGCTTAGAACAAGCGGGCGTTGAAATTGGCGAACGTGGTTTAATCCCAGTTGACAACCAAGGACGTACTAACGTGAAAAACATCTTCGCAATCGGCGACATCGTACCAGGTGCTGCGTTAGCGCATAAAGCAAGCTACGAAGCAAAAATTGCTGCTGAAGCAATTTCTGGTAAGAAAGTTGCAGTTGATTACAAAGCAATGCCAGCTGTTGCCTTTACTGATCCAGAATTGGCAAGCGTTGGTATGACTGTTGCAGAAGCAAAAGAAGCGGGAATCGAAGCAAAAGGCTATAAATTCCCATTTGCTGGTAACGGCCGTGCAATCTCTTTAGATAAAACTGAAGGATTCATGCGTTTAGTTACAACTGTAGAAGACAATGTCATCATCGGTGCACAAATTGCCGGTGTCGGTGCAAGTGACATGATTTCTGAATTAGCTTTAGCTATTGAATCTGGCATGAATGCAGAAGACATTGCTTTAACAATCCACCCACACCCATCATTGGGCGAAATCACTATGGATACAGCTGAATTGGCTTTAGGTTTACCAATTCATATTTAATAGTATCACTTTGTCGCACGACAGATATAATGCGCCTTTTGCACTTGTTGCATTAGCCACAGCAAGAGCAAAAGGTGTAAAAAAACAACGACTTCTAGGAGTCGTTGTTTTTTTTATGCTCTGTTCTTTCTTTTACGGTATTTAAGGGGTGTTTCACCCGTTTCTTGTTTAAAGATCCGGACAAAATAGCTATCTTCAACAAACCCTAAATCTTCACTGATTTGGGCAATTGTTTTATCTGTCTCCAAAAGAAGCTGTTTAGCCCATGTGATTTTTAATTGTCGATAAAATTGACTAAAGGGAATACCAAACTCCTCTTTTAATAAACGACTTAAATACGTCGGTGTCAAATGAACAAGGTCTGCCAGTTCTTGTAAATTTAAACGCAGCGATTTGTTTTCCCAAAGGGCATCTAAAACCGGTTGTAATTGCTTATTTTTAGTTTGATAGGCACTTGAAGGAGTTAATTGAGCAGTTAATAAAGTTTGTTGAATATCTTTTTGGATCATATTCAATGGCTCCAGCTCTTCTTTTCGCGAACTAATCTGTAAGGACTGTTTGTACGTATTGATTAAATAATCTTTTTTGATGGCTTCAGAAATAATATATTGGCTTAGATCAGCGATTAATGTCGCGCTCTTTTCTAAGTCTGCTAGTTCTAAAACAGGGTATTGTTGATACAGCTCTTGGTGTGTTACTAAAAATTCTTGAATGAAGGCATCATTCATGGTTAAAACCTGTTCTAACTCTTCTTGGTGATCTTCGAGCAAAACTTCACCAGCCATAATGGCTCCTACATACTGGTCATCAACAATAATGGGGATGGCCATATCAACGATGTTAAAGTGACAACGGTAGGTAAAAGGCTGACCAGTGCGAACAGCTTCCAAGCCACCACGAGCATCACATTTTTCACAAAGTTTTGAGAGCTCAGGGGAGTGACGTACCAGTTGGCAAAAGGGTTGAACTTGACTATGTTTCGTCACAGGACGACCTTTATAATCGACTAAAATAATAGCTAAACGAGTGCTTAAGGCCAATGATTCTTGCAATTTTTCCCACTTTTCTAAATCTAAAATATTTTTTAATTCTACAGTCATAAGGCAATCCTTCAATCTAAAGTTTAAAAATCATAATATTTTATTATTTCACAAAATAATTCTATCATTTTTTGCAAGAAAACGATACCAAAAGTTCAATGCTTTTTGAATGAAAGCGTTTTATACTATGTATGTAAACAAAATATAGGAGGCTATCAACATGAGAAAAGCATTGATTTTACCAACGAAATATGTTCAAGGGGAAGATGAATTACTAAACTTAGGTTACTTCGTTTCAACTTTTGGAAAAAAAGCGTTACTAATTGCAAATCCTGCTGACGTTGATCGTGTACGTCCACAATTGGAAGAAACAGCGAAAAAGTTTGACATTACCTTCGTAGAGGGTGGCTTTAGTGGAGAAGTAACGCGTGAAGAAACAAAGCGCTTGCAAAACGTTGGACAAAAAGAACAAGCAGACTGTATCATTGGTTTAGGTGGCGGTAAAGCAATCGATGCTTCAAAAGTCGTAGCAGAAGGTGAAAACTTAATTATTGTACCAACGATTGCGGCTCAAGATGCACCAACTTCGCATTCAGCTGTACTATATCATGAAGATGGCTCATTTGATGATTATGCTTACTTTAAACAAAGTCCAAGCGTCGTGATGGTTGATACAAAAGTGGTTGCCAAAGCGCCAACTAGATTTTTAGTTGCTGGAATGGGGGATGCCTTATCCACATATTTTGAAGCACGCGCAACACACAATTCATATTCTCGGGTTAATGCTAGTTTGCCAATGGGTTCAAGAGAAGGCTTAACGCCTGCTGCTAGCGGCACATATGCAGCTTTGGCCATGGCAAAACTTTGCTGGGAAAACCTCCAGGAAGATGGGTTAAAAGCGAAATTAGCTTGTGATGCAAATGTGGTTACTGAATCATTGAATAAGATTATCGAAACAAATATCTTACTTTCAGGCTTAGGTTTTGAAAGTGGCGGTTTAGCTGCAGCGCATGCGATTCATAACGGTATGACAGTCTTACCTGGTGCGCACAGTTATTTACATGGTGAAAAAGTAGCCTTTGCAACGATTGCACAACTTGTATTAGAAGATGCAGCAAAAGACGAATTAGAAGCTGTTTTAGACTTTAGCGCTTCTGTAGGTTTACCATTAACGCTTTCAGACATTGGTGTCGATGAAATCACTTATGAAGAAGCATTGGAAGTAGCCAAAATTGCTTGCATTCCAGAAGAATCAATTCATTCAATGCCATTCCCAATTGTCGTTGAAGAAGTAGCGAATGCAATCATTGTTGCAGATAAAGTCGGACAAGAATATAAAACAAGACATAAATTAGATTAAGGAAGTGTCCACATGAAAGCAGATATTTTACTCGTTTCACATAGCAAAATGATTACAGATGGTATTAAAGAGATGATTGAACAGATGAATGCCAGTGAAGAAATTACAATTCATTCACTTGGTGGCACATCAGATGGTTCATTAGGTTCAGATCCAATGAAAATCATTGACACGATTAACGAAGCGGACTCTGACCGAGAATTTTTAATTTTTGCCGATTTAGGCAGTGCCGTTTTAAGTTCAGAATTAGCTTTTGATATGCTAGAAGAAGACCAACAGAAACATTATCATTTAGTCGATGCACCATTGGTTGAAGGTGCCTTTGCGGCAGCAATTACTGCAGGTGTCTCAGATGATTTGACGCAAATTTTAGCAGAAGCTCAAAATGCTGGTAAGAAAGGGTGGAACTAAATGAAAAAAATTATTAATGAACCTGGTAAAATTGTCGAAGAAATGCTCCAAGGAATTGTGAAAAGCTATGGAAACCTTGTTCATCAAGTCGAAGATTCTCGCGTGATTGCTCGCAACGACTCAAACAAACAAGTTGGGTTAGTATCTGGTGGCGGAAGTGGTCATGAGCCTGCACATGCTGGGTTTGTTGGTGATGGAATGTTAAATGCCGCAGTTTTAGGTGATGTCTTTACTTCACCAACACCAGATCAAATTTTAACAGGGATCCAAGCGGCAGACCAAGGGGCCGGTGTTCTGTTAATCGTAAAAAATTATACAGGCGATATTTTGAACTTTGAAATGGCCAAAGATATGGCTGATATGGAAGACATTCATGTAGAAATGGTCGTTGTCGATGACGATATTGCTGTCGAAGATAGCACCTATACCGCTGGAAAACGCGGCGTTGCCGGGACTGTTCTTGTCCATAAAATTTTAGGACACCATGCCCGCCAAGGTGCTTCTTTAGAAGAGCTAGTTTCTTTAGGAGAAAAGATTGTAGCAGCCACGAAAACAATTGGAGTGGCTTTAAAAGCAGCCACTGTGCCTGAAGTTGGCAAACCAGGTTTTACTTTACCAGAAGATGAAATTGAATTTGGCGTAGGGATTCACGGAGAACCAGGCTATCGTCGTGAAAAAATCCAACCATCGAAAGAGTTAGCGAAAGAATTAGTTGAAAAAACATTAAGTAGCTATGAGCAACAACCACAAACAGTGGGGGTACTTGTCAATGGCATGGGCGGCACGCCATTAATGGAACAATTTGTATTTATGAACGACGTGCTAACATTATTAGAAGATAAAGGTGTTCAAGTGACCTTCCATAAAGTGGGTAACTATATGACGTCTATTGACATGCAAGGATTATCTTTAACGATGATTGACTTGGCGACAAAAGACTGGCAAACAGCGCTAGAAAGCAATGTAACAACAATTTCTTGGTAAGGGTGATAAAAGATGGAATTAACAGTAAAAGACATTCAAACATGGTTAGACAATTATTCAAAAGTTATTGAAGAAAAAAAAGACTATTTAAGTGAATTAGACACGCCGATTGGTGATGGGGATCACGGTAACAACATGGCTCGTGGTATGGCTGAATACAAAATTGCGTTTGACAAAAAAGTACCAACAACAATCACGGAGACATTTAAAGTCCTATCCATGGCTTTGATTTCAAAAGTTGGCGGAGCTTCTGGTCCTTTATATGGTACTGCGTTTATGAATATGACTAAAGCGACAAAAGATTTGGAAACCATCAGTTCGCCAGAGCAATTAAAAGAAATTGTTCAGCAAGGTCTAGCTGGGATTCAGATGCGTGGCAAAGCTGAACCAGGAGATAAAACGATGGTTGATGTCTGGGCACCTGTTGCTGAAGTAATTGGAACGGAACAATTTAATGAAGAAAAAATTGAACAATTTGCTGAAGCAACAAAAGATTGGGTGGCGAAAAAAGGACGTGCCTCTTATTTAGGGGAACGAGCAATTGGTCATATTGATCCAGGAGCAGCATCTAGTGCATTATTATTTGAAGAACTAGTCAAAGTAATCAATCAATAACAGTGAGAAAAAAGTTTAGCAAGTGCCTCTCTTGAAGCGCTTGCTAAGCTTTTTTATAAATAATGGTTTCTTTTGTTCATCTATGGGATAATTTAAGTAACAAAAAATAACAAAGATAGACAAATGGGGGATTTAAAAATGAAAAAGCATGTGATTGTGGGATGTTTATTAATCGTTAGCTCAATGTTTGTAAGTGCTTGTGGAAATTCATCAGACGTGACCACAGAAAAAACCAGTGTCACAAAACAAGTCGAAGCTACGGGACAAAGCACATCCTCTTCCGTAGACCAAACCAAGTATGATGCCATTATTACAGAAGCTAAAAAGTTAACGGCAGAGGGGCAATATAAAGAATCAGAAGAAAAATTAGCTACGATCCCTGTTAGCGATTTAGGGAAACCTCATTATTCGATCGTTAAAGAAACGGTTGAGAAACTAAATAATCAAAATAATGAAGGCTTAAAAAGACAAGAAGAAGTCGCGGTTGAAAAGCAAACGAAGTCGAGTCCGGCACCAACGGGATCACTTAAACCAATTCCAGATGAATTTGCTAAATGGGCAACCACGTATCTTTTTTATTATCCACGAGGAGATCAAAAGCAAGCGGGTTTAATCATTGAAGCGAATGGAGCGGTCACGCAGACGAATACGAATGGCGAAATTTACACAGGAAAAGCCGAAATAAGTGGAGCTTCGGGCACTATTTTAAGTTATGATACGACTAGTTATCGCCCGACGACCCAACCAGCTACAAAATCGATTACTCCAAATGTTAAAATCACTGTTACTTGGAACAATGGCGGCGGTGTTGATGTTTATTATGGCTACGTTTCTTATTCACAACGTTTAGCTTTGACAGATGGTATCGCCGTGACAGACGGGGTCAAAGAAGTTTGGCTTTCATAAAAAGAGCTAGACATTCAAGTTTTTGCTTGAATGTCTAGCTCTTTTGTTGATTGAATCGGGGGATTTAAATACTTAGTTTCGATAAGAACGAACGGTATTATTAATAGCAGAAATACTATATTTTAATTCATCTTCTAACGTTTGATCAATGTCTGTGTCTAAAGTTTCTGCAAACATGGCTTCATATTCAGCGATAGAAAGTTCTGTCCGATTATCCAGGAGTGCTAAATGAGTTTCTTTTTGTAAATGATTTTGATAACCAGCTACTAATTCACCAGTGAAAAATTCAGCGACAGCACCAGAACCATAACTGAATAACCCAATTTGATTGCCTGCGGTTAAAGTCGTTGCATTTTCTAAAAGGGAAATGAGTCCCAGATAAAGTGAACCCGTATACAAGTTTCCTACGCGACGACTATAGACGATGCTTTCTTCATAACGGGCTAAAATTCGTTCCTGTTCTGCTTCAGTTTGGTCGGAGATTTTTGCTAATAAGGCTTTTTTGCCCATTTTTGTGTAAGGAATATGGAACGCTAAAGCATCATAATCTGCAAAATCAAGACCGGTTCTTTTTTTATGTTCATCCCAGACTTGGGCAAAAGATTGGATGTAGGTTTCGTTTGACAAAGGACCATCGACCATAGGATATGGATGGCCTGTTGGACGCCAAAAGTCATAGATATCTTGCGTCAGCATCACATTATCCTCTTTTAAAGCCAAGATGCGCGGTTCACTAGCAACTAACATTGCAACCGCCCCAGCTCCTTGTGTAGGCTCACCGCCAGAATTTAATCCATATTTTGCAATATCTGCTGCTACAACCAAGACTTTTTTATCTGGATGTAAGGCTACGTGATTCTTAGCTAACTGTAAGCCTGCTGTTGCTCCGTAACAAGCTTCCTTGATTTCGAAAGAGCGAGCGAAAGGTTGAATCCCCATTAAACGATGTAAGACAACTGCGGCCGCTTTTGACTCATCGATACTGGACTCAGTCCCGACAATCACCATATCAATGGCCTCTTTATCTTCTTTGGTCAAGATCGCTTCTGCGGCATTGGCTGCAAATGTCACAATATCTTGGCTGATTGGGTTCACCGCCATTTGGTCTTGCCCAATACCAATATGAAATTTTCCAGGGTCTACATTTCTGGCTTCAGCCAGTGCCGTCATATCAATATAATAAGGGGGCACAAAAAAACTAATTTTATCAATCCCAATTGTCATTTCTTTAACTCCTTTACGATAAATAGATTCATTATATAAAATAGCACGAAATGAACCAAAATGGGGAATTTTTGTATTAACTTCATAGATTATTAAAAAATATCTTATAAGTCTGTTAACATTCAGTAATTGGCACTTGTGATTCTGGGATTTTATGATATATTTCAAGATGGAGGTGCATTTAGTTGAAAACAGTAGTTATTATTGATGCATTACGAACACCAATTGGAAAATATAAAGGCAGCTTAAGTCAAGTAAGTGCCGTAGACTTAGGAACACATGTTACAACACAACTTTTAAAAAGACATTCCACTATTTCTGAAGAAATTGATCAAGTAATCTTTGGAAATGTTTTACAAGCTGGAAATGGCCAAAATCCCGCACGACAAATAGCAATAAACAGCGGTTTGTCTCATGAAATTCCCGCAATGACGGTTAATGAGGTCTGCGGATCAGGAATGAAGGCCGTTATTTTGGCGAAACAATTGATTCAATTAGGAGAAGCGGAAGTTTTAATTGCTGGCGGGATTGAGAATATGTCCCAAGCACCTAAATTACAACGATTTAATTACGAAACAGAAAGCTACGATGCGCCTTTTTCTAGTATGATGTACGATGGGTTAACGGATGCCTTTAGTGGTCAAGCAATGGGCTTAACTGCTGAAAATGTGGCCGAAAAGTATCATGTAACTAGAGAAGAGCAAGATCAATTTTCTGTACATTCACAATTAAAAGCAGCTCAAGCACAAGCAGAAGGAATATTCGCTGACGAAATAGCTCCCTTAGAAGTGTCAGGAACGCTTGTGGAGAAAGATGAAGGGATTCGCCCTAATTCGAGCGTTGAGAAGCTAGGAACGCTTAAAACAGTTTTTAAAGAAGACGGTACCGTGACAGCAGGGAATGCATCAACCATTAATGATGGAGCTTCTGCTTTGATTATTGCTTCACAAGAATATGCCGAAGCACACGGTCTTCCTTATTTAGCTATTATTCGAGACAGTGTGGAAGTCGGTATTGATCCAGCCTATATGGGAATTTCGCCGATTAAAGCCATTCAAAAACTGTTAGCGCGCAATCAACTTACTACGGAAGAAATTGATCTGTATGAAATCAACGAAGCATTTGCAGCAACTTCAATCGTGGTCCAAAGAGAACTGGCTTTACCAGAGGAAAAGGTCAACATTTATGGTGGCGGTATTTCATTAGGTCATGCGATTGGTGCCACAGGTGCTCGTTTATTAACGAGTTTAAGTTATCAATTAAATCAAAAAGAAAAGAAATATGGAGTGGCTTCTTTATGTATTGGCGGTGGCTTAGGACTCGCTATGCTACTAGAGAGACCTCAGCAAAAAAAAAACAGCCGATTTTATCAAATGAGTCCTGAGGAACGCCTGGCTTCTCTTCTTAATGAAGGCCAGATTTCTGCTGATACAAAAAAAGAATTTGAAAATACGGCTTTATCTTCGCAGATTGCCAATCATATGATTGAAAATCAAATCAGTGAAACAGAAGTGCCGATGGGCGTTGGCTTACATTTAACAGTGGACGAAACTGATTATTTGGTACCAATGGCGACAGAAGAGCCCTCAGTGATTGCGGCTTTGAGTAATGGTGCAAAAATAGCACAAGGATTTAAAACAGTGAATCAACAACGCTTAATGCGTGGACAAATCGTTTTTTACGATGTTGCAGATCCCGAGTCATTGATTGATAAACTACAAGTAAGAGAAGCGGAAATTTTTCAACAAGCAGAGTTAAGTTATCCATCTATCGTAAAACGGGGCGGCGGCTTAAGAGATTTGCAGTATCGTGCTTTTGATGAATCATTTATATCTGTCGACTTTTTAGTAGATGTTAAGGATGCAATGGGGGCAAATATCGTTAACGCTATGTTGGAAGGTGTGGCCGAGTTGTTCCGTGAATGGTTTGCGGAGCAAAAAATTTTATTCAGTATTTTAAGTAATTATGCAACGGAGTCGGTTGTTACGATGAAAACGGCTATTCCAGTTTCACGTTTAAGTAAGGGGAGCAATGGCCGGGAAATTGCTGAAAAAATTGTTTTAGCTTCACGCTATGCTTCATTAGATCCTTATCGGGCAGTCACGCATAACAAAGGGATCATGAATGGCATTGAAGCTGTCGTTTTAGCTACAGGAAATGATACACGCGCTGTTAGCGCTTCTTGTCATGCTTTTGCGGTGAAGGAAGGTCGCTACCAAGGCTTGACTAGTTGGACGCTGGATGGCGAACAACTAATTGGTGAAATTTCAGTTCCGCTTGCTTTAGCCACGGTTGGCGGTGCCACAAAAGTCTTACCTAAATCTAAAGCAGCCGCTGATTTGTTAGCAGTGACGGATGCAAAAGAACTAAGTCGAGTAGTAGCGGCTGTTGGTTTGGCACAAAATTTAGCGGCGTTACGGGCCTTAGTCTCTGAAGGAATTCAAAAAGGACACATGGCTCTACAAGCACGTTCTTTAGCGATGACGGTCGGAGCTACTGGTAAAGAAGTTGAGGCAGTCGCTCAACAATTAAAACGTCAAAAAACGATGAACCAAGACCGAGCCTTGGCTATTTTAAATGATTTAAGAAAACAATAAAAAAATAGTTCAGCAGAAATTATTCTGCTGAACTATTTTTTTTCACATTAGGTAGCCGTTTCAGGCCACGAATTGGTTTTACTTTTAAGACATCTAAGAAGAAAGTGAACACAGGGATTCCTACAATAAGTCCCCATACACCAAAGAGACGCTCACTAACTAATAAAATGACAAACGTATAAAAGATTGGTAACTCTGTTTTACTAGACATGAATTTAGGATTTAGCACGTAAGATTCAAATAAATGGACGATTGTAATTAAAGCTAAGATATAAATCACATCGTTCAAGCCACCTTGGGAATAAGCGATGAAACTTAGCGGAATGCAGGAAATAATCACACCAGCAACTGGGACTAAGCTCAAAATGAAGATCATAATAGCTAAACTAGGTAACTGAGTAAAGCCGATTATCGCCAAGGCCAAGGTAGTAATGACTGTATTCACCACAGCAATGAAAAACTGAGCTTCCATTACGACACCAAATGTGTTGACGAACTTGTTGGCAAAATAATAGATATCCTGAAAAAACCAATCAAAATCACTTTTTAAAAATAACTTAGAAAAATCGGCCATTTGCTTCTTCTCAATCATAAAGAAGAAACTTAAAATAAAGGACATGACAAATGATAAACCGACAGCGCCAATATCTTGAATGTAGCGTAAAATCATTGAAGCACCATTCTGGAGTTGAGAGAGTAAGTTAGATTTTTCCAAGTATTGATCAATAAATTGCAATACTTGATTTGTATCTGTATGTGGACTTTGATAAAAATCAACTACAGAATTAATCATTTGAGTCGTTTGGTTAACTAGAACGGGAACATATTTAGTAATCGCTAAATAGATTAGAAAAACAACCAATGCATAGGTTAAGAGAACGATGACAATCGTCGGGATTTTCATATAGCGTTGAACAAAATGAACCAAACGAACAGCTAAATAGGTAAAGATAAATGTTAAAAGAATTGTTGTAATCATGCTTCTGGATAAATAAAGCACAAAAATAATCAAAGCAAGGACGCAAAAACGTCGCAAACGTTCATTTTGAATAAATTTTTGATACAAACTCATAGGGGAAACTCCTTCTTTACTGAATAATCAATCCTGTTAAGAATAACATAACCATACCGATGGCAGCTAGGCCGCAAACAATAATATGGCGACGTTTGTACATCACTACAATGGCGATGAACTCTCGAATAAACGCGTTAGGTAAAAAATAAAAAGCGGTTTTTGCACCAATGCCATCAGCTTTTAAGCCAGCCATTCGAGCGAAAAGACCCGCTCGGAAAAGGTGATAATTGTTTGTAGTAAAAATGGCTTGGAAATTAGCATTTCCAAAATCCTCAATCATTGTTTCTTTGGAAAAACGCATATTTTCTAGTGTGTTTTTTGAATGAGCTTCTACTAAAATATCATCATCAGGAATACCTTGTGTCAAAGCATACATTTTCATCGCGACACTTTCAGGAAGTAATTCATCGGGGCCTTGACCACCAGACATGACGATTTTTGGCGGATTTAACGTTGCGCGATTTTGAGCCTTGTAAAATTGAATGGCTTTGTTGATGCGGGCTTGCAATAACGGCGGCACAATCTCACCATTGATTAACCCCGAACCTAACACAACAATATAATCCTGTGTATATTTTGGCTGATTAAATTGATACAACGTAGAAACAGTTAAAAAATTATAAAAAACAAACGCGAAATAAGTCAAAATAAATGGCGCAATAGTTAATGGTAAGGAGAGCCAAGTTGGTAACAACGATTGAAAAAAGAAATTATAAATTAATAGTAATGTTAAGCCAATTGCTAGCAACAACGTCAACAAGTTTCCTAGAGACCGACCTTCTTTTCTCATAACAACGACCGCATTCCAATAGAGGAAAATAATTAAGGCATAGAGTCCTAAAGCCAAAGCGATAAAAATTGCCAGCAGGGCAATAATTGCTAAGGTGATTAGAAAGTAGTTGTTTGTACGAATCGCAGTAATCCCTAAATAAGTCGCTAGAACCACAAGAAAAATATTAAATAATGTTCCATTCAGTAAACGCCTTTTTTCTTTGAAGTAGAAGAGCGCAAACAAGCCAAAAAAAGCAATGGGAATTAAAAAGAAGGCTGTGCCACGAATGATTTCTAAATATAAAACATATGAGAAGAACATAAAGACAGTCCAGCCAAACATCCACGGCAACCAATCGTGTTCTTTTTTCTTTTTCCGCCACGAGGGAATGAAAAAGAGACCCAATAAATAAACACCTAAAAAGGTTAAATCACCATAAAATTGCATAAATAAACTCCTTTAAAACATTTTTCCTCTTCAGTATAACGAAAACTCTTCAAAAAAAATAGAGGAAGCACTTAGTTTCAGAAAGTTTTCTTGTTCTTTTTTTTATAAAAAAAACCTGACGATTAACGTCAGGTTTTTGAGTCAGTATTGTTTAATTAAGCTTTAGTAACGTTAGTTGCTTGAGGGCCACGTTGACCTTCTTCGATTTCGAAAGTTACTGCTTGACCTTCTTCTAAAGTTTTGAAGCCGTCACCTTGGATAGCTGAGAAATGTACGAATACATCGTTTCCGTTTTCTGCAGTGATGAAGCCAAAGCCTTTGTCTGAGTTAAACCATTTTACTGTACCTGTTTCCATAATAAATATCCTCCTAGATGTGTGTTATAACACATTCATATTTTGCAATTACTTGAAAGGTGAAAAATGTGGAAGATGTTTATTTGAAACAGCTACCCATATTACCGAACAAAAACTACATCTATTACTATAGCATACTAACTGGTTTTTGTATAGCAATAACCTTATTTTCTTTTTTATCGGATGTTTTTTAAAAACTAGAAAGTGAAGATAAGGCTGTTATAGTGCTGTTTCAATAAGGCTCAGAAAAAAAGCCCATTGTAAGGCGCTTTCTTACAATGGGCTTTTTGCCTGTTTTTAATAACGGAGGATAGCCGCTAAAGATTTTTCATCTGGTGCAGCTTTTTGGTCTAAAACAAAAACTTGACCGCCGTTTTGAATGACTTGGTAAGCAATGGTGTTTAAAAGTTTGCGACGATCATACTCTTCAGATGACATTTCATTGTTTTCAGTAACAAAGAGTGATGTTGCAATAAAAAGATGGGAAATTTTGCCGTCAGCTGCCGCTGGCGAAATATCTGTAAATTGATCTAAGAATTTACGATCTAGTAATTTGTTATAAGAAGCTGTTTCTTTTTCTGTTAACTCTGCAGCTATTTTTTCACTAGCGCTGCGGATATCTTGAATGGTTGCTTGTGCAGGTGAAGCAGCAACTGAAATTGAGCAATCATAATAAGGATTTTTAGCAATCTTTTTAAAGAGTGTTTGGTTTTCTGGTAAAGCATAAAGATAAAGCGGTAATTTTTCAGGATTATCCAGTTGATCTTTTAAGAAAGTATCGACTGCTTGATAGTAGTTCACCCAATCAATTTCAACTTCTTTATCTTTAGTATTGATGCTATGATAAGCGACACCTTCTTTAGAACCGTTAGAACTACCTTGAGTTGAAAAGTTTAAATTACCACCCGTTAATTCATCACCTAAAGCTGTGACCACGTCTGTTGGCGCGTCTTTAGGCAATTCAACAGGAGTCACAGTCGTATGATCAACCTTGTAAAGTTTCATTGAATCGCGATTTAGAGCAAGTAGGTAATAATGGTAGTTAAATTGTTTGTCTTTGACTAGTCCAAGTAAATAAGGAATCGTGTCCACGTAATATTGATCGTCAACGGGCACATCTAATCGTTGAACAAAGGTGTTTTCTGGAGATAAGATGATTGAAACACTTGCTGTGCCGTTGCGCCAGAAGGAAGCATCAGCTAGAAGTGCGTCAATTTTTTCTTGGAAAACAGACCATTTTTCCTCAGGAAATTTTTTTTCAAAGCGTGTTTTTGCCGCTTTTGCAAAATTTTTCAAAACAAGCGAATCTTTTTCTACGTTTTGATGAGCGACATGGGTGTTAAACAAGAAAGTAACAAACGGTCCATGAACTTCTTCAGAAAATAATGTTGATAAGCTATCTTTTTTTTGATTTGCCATAATAAAATCCCCCTTCTAAAAGTAAGTGTAGCACAGGAAATCGAATGTTTAAAACAATATGTTCAATAAAAGAAAACGCTTTAAAGAATTTAAATAAAGGACTGTTAATGGTGTTCTAATAAAAGTTTTATAAAAAATATAGCTGAAACTCATGATAAAAAAGGCACAAACTACTATACTTACGTTATGCCAATTATCCCGAATTGGTTTTTTCATACTTACTCCTACCAAGAGTAAATAACAACCTTCATTTCCACCACAGACGACGGTCGTGGTGGTTTTTTTTGTTTAGGTTCTAGTTTTTTTTGCTATTAACTTTTGAGAAGGACAGAGTAAGATAGTTAGAGAGATTATGACAAGTACGAGAATGGTGAGAAGAGTTATTAAGATCCCGTTTTGATAGGTTAACAATGGATTTCGCAAAGGTCTCATAATGTCACCACCTAATAGAATATGAGGCATATCCAAGTAGCTTAAGAGAATGTAAGGTTTTAAGTTCTCGTTAAGTAACGTATTGAGTACATCGTATTGTCCAATCACTAATGGAATAATTAAAACAGAGAGATTTAGAATTAAATTACTTGTTAGAATGCTGAATACTAAACTTAACAATGCTAGAAATACTAGAAATAATATAAAAAAGAAGATTGTTTTAACGACAAAGTCATTTGTTGCTATCAAACTGACTTCCGTATTTTTCGAACTGGTGGCAATCGGGTAATTAAACACACCCAGTCCATTTTTCAGAAAGACAAATGCAAGTACAAGGAGAAATGCGCTGAGTAGGTTTGCAAAGAGCGACAAAACAATGGCAAAAAGTTTGGTGTAATATGTTCGTACATAAGAGTTAGGAGAAACACAATACCAAATGAAATTATGTTTTTTATAGTCTAAATTAAATAAATAAGCAATCTGGAAACTAATCAGAATTAAAATAATTTGCATTAATTGAGGAGAAGAAAAAACCAAATTTAGATATTGGATCACGCCCATCTTTTTTGGATTATCACTCGTTTTATTTAGCCCATTGTTTTTTAAATACTCCAGTACGGCCACTATACTTTTTTGTTCACTAATTGATCTAGCTTGCAAACTACCATCTAGAATTCCTTCTAGCGTTTTTTTTCCAAGTTATACTCATTTTCAACAATCGCTTTTTGATCTCCTTTCTTTAGAGAATCAATGAGTTTTTTTAAATAACCATTTGTTTCCTTGATGTCTTCAACGATTTTTGTTGCAGTTGGGTCATCTTTGATACTTTCAATCGTTGTTATGCCGGCATAGTAATTATCTTCGTAATATTTTACATAATTAAAATTGGCATTTCCTAGAAAAAAAGGAACGCTAATAACGAGAACGAATAATGCAAACAGAAAATAAGTGGTTTTCTCTCGAAAAATTTTAATTAGTTCAAATTTTATCATTTAGGCACGACCTTTCGTTGCATATAGTTCGTAGTATTCTTCTTTTAATTGTAGATAGTCTAGTGACGCTGATTTCAGAATACCGCTATCTAAAAAATAAATTGCATCACAAAGCTTGCTTATTTCGAAAATATTATGAGATGACAAAAGTAATGTTTTTCCTTGCTCTTTTAAAGTAAGAAAGACGGTTGTTAGGTACTCAACATTTTCAATATCGAGACCATTTAATGGCTCATCAAAAATCAGAAAAGACGCACCACTAGCGATGGCGACTGAGAGCAAGGCTTTTTGCTTCATACCTGCAGAAAGGTGTTTAATTTTTTTGTTTATGTACGTGTTAACACCGACTAAGTTAGTGATGGATTCAAAATTAGCATCATGTTTCCATAACTTGGCCGCTACTTGCATATTCTCGTAAACGGTAAGATTTGCAAATAATTGATTCGCGGATTCTATGAAAAAGATTTTTTTATTGTAGTCAGTTCTGTTTTTGATTGATGTTTTGTCAACTATTACTTCACCAGATTCGAGCGGGATAAGTTGGACGATTGATTTAAAAAAAGTCGTTTTTCCTGTACCATTTGGGGCAACAACACATGTGATTGATCCCGTACTTAATGTAAGCGACAAGTTATTCAAGATGTTTTTATTGTTCAATGCTACGCAGATCTTGGTTATTTCTATTGAATTATTCAATTTTTTTCCTCCTTTTATTAGAAATTAGTTATATATATTATATTAACATTAAATTAAAGAAATAGAAAGGTTGTTTTTCGGATAATTATTTGGTGGTATAAAATTATAAATAGTGAAAATATATTATGTTAGGAGTAGAAACAATGGAAAAGAAAGTTGTGTATGGTTGTGTTCTAACAAATTTGTTGGGTGTTAGTTTGGTGTTTAATTCACCAGTAGAGGCAGAAGAAGTCGTTCAAAATGATGCGTTAGTTGAATTGCAAAACGAGATTGGTAGTCAATCTGTTAACCCAAGAAACAGAGCTTATGTTGGTTGGGTCGTGAGGTATTTCCATCAATATCAAACTCGAGCAACAGGGAACTGGGCGCCAAATTTACATGGATATGTTTATGGGAAAATCAATGTGCGTAATGGTTATTCTGCGAATGGATGGACGTATTTGGGAACAACGAATAATTCTAATTGGTTTACGATTGAACACAAGTTTAGACAAAATTATCGAGTATGGTAAATCGATTATTTTATAAGTAAGGATAAATAAAGAAGATAAACCAAATAAATGCCAGAAGGTGTCTCCTTCTGGCATTTATTTGGTTTATTACAATGAATATGCTAGTGGCTGAATAAATTAATAAGTACAAACAACACAGAGCCGCTGACTGTCGCATTACTTAAGAATTTGTCATTTCAAATTTACGGAACCGCAAGAAACGATTTGCTTCTTCCTCTAACTGAGTAATTTCTTCTTCTGTTAACTCTTCCGTAGTAATGTGAATATGTAACTCTTTTTGTGTGCTTGTCATAGATGCCTGATGATTAATCTCTGTTTGTTGGGTGCGGCCCATTAAATAGTCCAAGGAGACAGAAAAATAGTCTGCTATTTTTAAAAGATTCTCTACTTTAGGCGAAGAGGTATCCCAACGACGAATTTGTCCATTGGAAATGCCGACGTTTCTTTCTAATTGGGCGAGGGTTAGTTGCCTTGACTGAGCTAATTGTTTAATGCGAGAAATTAAGGTCATTTCAAGTCCTCCTTGTGTTTTCCGTTTGCTAATTTTAAATTAGCGTAAAAGCGAATGGTTGTCAATTGCGAGCGTGTAATAAGAAGGTGAACATCTCATGAGTGATTTTTTAGAAAATTTCCGATGAAAAAAAGAAGAAATAGAGTTATTATTAGTAAGTAAACTGTTTTGGAGCGAGAGGGGATGAATCAATGGAGAAAATTAAAAGTTACCAAGAGGATTCTGAAGTGCAGAAAAATCGTTGGTGGATCTTAGTTTCTGTGGCTATGTTTACCTTCATGTCTACATTAGATTCCAGCATTGTAAATATTGCTTTACCGACTATTTCAAAAGAAATGTCCGTACCCATGAATCAAGCGGAATGGGTCGTATCTATTTATTTAATGGTTGTCTGTGCTTGTTTATTATTATTTGGAAAAATTGGCGACAGTTTTGGAAAAATAAAAGTTTATCGAATTGGCACGGTTATTTTTACGATTGGTTCGTTACTTTGTGGCTTTAATCAATCGCTGAGCTTTCTATTATTTGCGCGAGTCGTTCAAAGTATTGGTGCTAGCATGACCATGGCGACCAATTCAGGAATTATTACGGAAGTATTCCCTTTAAATGAAAGAGGGCGGGCGCTTGGTGCAGTAGGAGCCTTTGTCTCTTTAGGCGCGATTGCTGGTCCTGGGATTGGTGGATTGATCTTATCAAACTTTTCTTGGTCGTATATTTTTTGGATTAATGTTCCTGTGGGGCTAGTTACAATTTTAATTGGTGAAAAGTTTCTACCAAAAGATATTACAAAAACAAAAGAAAAAATCGATTTTTCAGGATTTGCTTGTATTGCCATTGCGATTATGACGTTCTTCGGCGGGATTTTCCTCGGACAAGAGAGCGGGTTTGGCTCGTTACAATCCTATTTATTGTTCATTATTGCAATAATCGCATTAGGATTATTTATAATGGTTGAACGAAAAAGAAAAAGCCCACTTATTAAGTTCGCAATTTTTAAAAACAAAATTTTTACTTTAAGTTTATTGTCCGCCGTTTTAATTTTTGCCTCAAACTTTTTTGTAAATGTTATCATTCCATTTTATTTGCAGGATGCACGCAAACTAAGTGCTAGTTATGCTGGTCTATTAATGATGGTATTTCCGTTATTAATGGTGGTTGGGGCTCCTCTGAGTGGCTATTTGACGGATAAAATTGGCCCAGGTATTTTAACATTTGGCGGATTGTTGCTTTTGTGCTGTACGTCGTTAATGTATATGTTTTTAGATATGAATTCGCCTATCTGGTATTATGTGATTGCAACAGCCATTATGGGCTTGGGAAATGCACTTTTCCAGTCTCCAAACAATACAATGGTTATGAGCAGTGTTGAAAAGCAAGATTTAGGTGTAGCAGGAAGTATGAATTCTTTTGCTAGAAACTTAGGAATGGTCATTGGGATTGCGTTGTCAACGACCATTTTATATCGTGGTATGAGCGAAGCCTATGGTGAACGAGTAACCACGTATCTGGCTAATCGCCCAGATATATTTATTGTGGGAATGCGTGAAACCTTTTTTGTCGCCTTTCTATTATGTGTGGCGGCCTTTATATTAACGATTTTACGTTTTCGGAAAACAACCAAATAAGTAAAAAGAAGCAGACGAGAAAGATTCATGATTTTTCTCGTCTGTTTCTTTACTAGCTAAGAAAATAAGCAAATGCGATTGTATATTTCTAATTCTCTGTTACAATAAAGAAAGTAAACTGTACTAAACTGTACTACTTTTAAGAATGAATTTGACGATTAATTATCATAAGAGTGTGTAGAAAATACCGTAGGAGGAATACAAATGGAACTGATAGGACATGGACATTCATGTATTGAAATTCGTCTAAACGACGGCACGAACCTTTTATTTGATCCTTTTATTAATGGCAACCCTTTAGCGGACGTTTCACTTGAAGATTTACACCCTGATTACATCTTAATCACCCACGGACACAGCGATCATATTGGCGATATGCTAGCAATTGCTCAAGCCAACAAGGCAACGATTATTGCGATAGCTGAAGTGGCTACGTATGCACAGTCGCAAGGGGTAAAAGCGCATGGAATGAATCTAGGTGGGCGTTATGTCTTTCCTTTTGGTTCGGTTAAATTTGTGCCAGCTTTGCATAGTTCCGGTTATGAAATAGACGGCGTAATGACCTACATGGGCGAAGCAAGTGGGATTATTTTAGAAGCAGAAGATAAAAAAATTTATCACGCTGGTGATACGGCGTTGTTTTCAGATATGCACCTTTTTGCAAAAGACAAATCCATTGATGTAGCGTTCTTACCAATTGGCGATAATTATACGATGGGACCAGAGGATGCGCTAGAAGCAGTCTCTTACTTAAATCCTGAAATAACCATTCCAATTCATTACAATACCTTTCCTGTTATCCAACAAAATCCAGCAATATTCGTAGAGCAAGTAGTTGGCGGGAAAGTATTAAACCCAGGAGAGACGATCCTAGTTTAGGAGGAAATTATGGCGACGAAACATGATCAAATTTTAAAACATATTGAAGAATTACCAATTGGCGATCGAATCTCTGTTCGAAGCATTGCCAAAAGTTTAAGTGTTAGTGAAGGAACAGCGTATCGGGCCATCAAAGATGCAGAAAATATTGGGCTTGTTTCCACCATTCAACGTGTTGGTACGATACGAATTGAGCGGAAGTTAAAAAAACATATTGAAAAATTAACATTTGGTGAAGTGGTCCGGATTATTGAAGGGGATGTGTTAGGCGGTAGCTCTGGTCTAGACAAAGTCCTTAATAAATTTGTAATTGGTGCGATGACAGAAACCGCAATGACGCGATATATTACTCCCGGATCCTTAATGATTGTTGGTAACCGCCAAGGCGTGCAAAAGCTTGCTTTAGAAAATGGGGCAGCCGTTTTAATTACAGGTGGATTTGAAACATCTGAAGAGATTGCGCAGTTAGCAGATCGTCTGGGTATGCCTGTCTTGAGAACCACATATGATACATTTACTGTGGCTACTATGATTAACCGTGCTTTAAGTGATCAGCTGATTAAAAAAGACATTTTACTCGTCAGTGATATTTATACAGCGCTTGAAAAAACCAATTATTTGTTGACAACTCAAACGATTGCAGATTATCAGGCATTATCTGAAAGTACCCATCATTCTCGTTTCCCAGTAGTAAATAAGAAATTACGTTTAGTGGGGATTGTCACAGCCAAAGATGTCATTGGTAAAAGTGAACATTTAACCGTGGATAAAGTCATGACAAAGGATCCCAATGTTGTGAAAAAGATGATGAGTGTAGCGAGTGTCAGTCATCAAATGATTTGGGATGGTCTAGAAGTCATGCCGGTGGTGGAAGATGATTTAGCGCTTGTTGGGATTGTTTCTCGCCAAGATGTGATGAAAGCTATGCAATTGGTGCAACGACAACCACAAATTGCAGATACAATTTCAGATCAAATTTCCGGGGAAGTGATGCCTGTTGAAGAAAATGGCAAAGAAACAACCCGTTTTCGTTTTTCGGTTGCGCCCCAAATGGTTAACAGTGTTGGTACCATCTCGTTCGGTGTCCTAAGTGAAATTATTTCTAACGTGACACAACGAACAATGTTGATGAATCAAAAAAGAAATGTACTAATTGAACAAGTGAATCTACATTATTTGCGGCTAATCCAGTTGGAAAGTGAATTGGACATTCGTCCACGGATTTTAGAAATTGGTCGTCGCTCTGCAAAATTAGATATTGAAGTTTATTTAGAAAATGTCATTGTGGCAAAAGCAATTGTTGTTTGCCAAGTGATGGAGAGAACGTAGGAGGCTACAAAGAATGGACGTAGTAAAAGAAATTATGGCAGCAATTAAACAATATGAAACAATTATTATTCATAGACATCAAAGGCCCGACCCAGATGCAATTGGCTCACAGGTTGGGTTAGCAGAACTCTTAAGAGCGAGCTTTCCTGAAAAAAATATTTATCAAGTAGGCGGACCAGTGGAAGGCTTAGAGTTTTTAGCTGAAATGGACGTTATTACTGACGATGTCTATCGAGGTGCATTAGTCATTGTAACAGATACTGCAAATGCTCCAAGAATTAGTGATGCGCGTTTTTCTTTAGGCGATCAATTAATTAAAATCGATCATCATCCGAATGATGAACCCTATGGAGATTTAGTTTGGGTGAATACAAATGCAAGTAGTTGTAGTGAAATTATTGTTGATTTTTGGCAACAGCATTTAGCAGAATTAACGATGACAGATAATGCAGCTCGTTTATTGTATGCTGGGATTGTGGGGGATACAGGACGTTTTCTTTATCCTTCCACTTCGGCGCATACACTCGCTGTCGCTGCGCAATTGCGTACGTTTAACTTTAATGCCGCAGACTTAAATCGTGAGTTAGACCAAATGCCTTTAAAGGTTGCTAAATTAGCGGGTTATATTTATCAAAATTTAGAAATCGACGCAAATGGCGCTGCTCGTGTCGTTTTACCACAAAGTATTTTAAACAGTTATGATATTGTCGATTCTGAAACGGCAGCCATTGTTTCAATGCCAGGAAAAATTGAAGATGTTCTCTCATGGGCAATCTTTGTTGAACAGCCAGAAGGTTATTATCGCGTTCGGTTACGTTCCAAAGGACCAATCATTAATACAATTGCTAAAAAACATCATGGCGGCGGCCATCCTTTGGCAAGTGGCGCTAATGCACGTGATGCGGCTGAAATTGAAGTGATTTACCAAGAAATCCAAGCAGCTTGCCAAAAGTGGGCTCAAAAATAAATAAGTAATTAGAAAGTAGTTATCGGACGTTGATAAATCATTAGGACTACTTTTCATTCACTAGAAAATAAGGTAAAATGAAAAAGAATTATTTTTTACAAAGGAGAACGTTAATGACAGAGCAATTACCAAACTGCCCTGAATGTGGGTCGGCATATGCCTATGAAGATCGCGGATTATTTATTTGTCCAGAATGCGGTCATGAATGGTCACCAACAGAAGAAGTTGCAGAAGAAGGCTTAGTAGTTAAGGATTCAAATGGCAATCTTTTAGCGGATGGTGACAGTGTTACTGTAATCAAAGATTTGAAAGTTAAAGGTGCCAGTGGCGCAATTAAACAAGGCACAAAAGTGAAAAACATTCGTTTAGTGGAAGGTGATCATAACATCGATTGTAAGGTAGATGGTTTTGGTCCAATGAAGTTAAAATCAGAGTTTGTTAAGAAAAATTAAATTTCATTTGAATGATGAGACAGTAAGAGTCTAGGACACAACCATCGTCCTAGACTCTTACTAATGTTTATCGGTCTTGTATTTTATCATTGTACGAAGGCCGTGCCAAGCGTTGTAAAGTGTGAGGATTAACCCGATACCTAAAGGAATCCATAACCATTGCGGAGAATAAGCGGCATCTTTTAACGTTTCAGGGTTGATGGTCCATGATTCTTGCAATACTTGGAAACTAAAAACCATGAGAAATGTTGAAATAAGTAACAAAATAAACCGTAAATAATGAATCGTTGTTTGACGGTGAATCAGTGCAAAGAGTAAGTAGAGCACAAGTAAAAATAGCGGCACTCCAAACGCAAAATATGGCTGTAACATGAGAACGTCCTCCTTTTTCTTAATGATACTGCAAAGGAGAGGATTTGCAAAATAAAATTTATTGTTGGTACATTTTTTTAGAAACAAGTATAGTGTTATTGAGGCATTCATACTTGAAATTGTTTATTTTGGAGGAATTTTTATGGCAGTATATAGCGAACCAATTAAATGGGCAATCATTATTTTCCCGTTTCTAGCATTTTTTATTTCTGGGGCATTATTAATATATGAATACCGCAAATATGGTTCATTTGTTTGGACACGAGCAATGATTTTGTATTCATTTGTTTTTTATTTATTATGTGCCTATTTCTTGGTAATTTTACCGTTGCCATCTCGGGCAGAAGTGGCTCAATACACAGGACCGACAATGGAACTGCGGCCTTTTCATTTTATTTCAGGGATTTTAAACGAAACTGTTTTTTCGCTCAAAGATCCTAGTACGTATTTGCCAGCATTAAAACAGCATGCCGTTTTAGAACCACTGTTTAATGTTTTATTAGTTTTACCTTTTGGTGTGTATTTACGGTATTATTTCAAATGTTCATTTTTAAAAACAGTTCTTGCGAGTTTTTTATTGTCATTATTTTTTGAATTAACACAGTTATCTGGCCTTTATTTTATTTATCCACGTTCGTATCGCTTGGCGGATGTCAATGATTTAATTAATAATACCGTCGGAGGCATAGTTGGTTATTGGTTGACGCCGCTCTTTACCTTTTTATTGCCAACACGAGAAGAAATTGATGCCACCTCTTATGAAAAAGGGCAGACAGTTAGCCTGTTGAGACGTTTCTTTGCATGGGGGATTGATTGGTTGGTGATTGGCTTTGTGCAAGGCCTGCTCGTTTTTGGACTAAATTTCATTCCAGCTTATAAAAATTGGGCAACCAATTATCCGATTTTTTCAGATCGGATGTGGTTCTTTATCATGGTGTTTGCGGTCTTTATCGTCATGATGAAACTGACAAATGGTCAAACGTTAGGGAAAAAAGTTGTTCGCATTCGGGTGGTTGAAACAGGACATGAAAAAATTCGTTTAAAAGCCTTGTTTGTTCGCTACGGTTATTTGTATTTTGTGTATGGTTTAATTAGTATTTATCTAGCCAATGCCACTGATTTATTGAATTCTTCTAATCGGATGTTGCAAATGGTGTCACTGCTTCTGTATTTGTTCTGTTTAATTTTATATTTACTGTTTTTGATCAACGTTTTGTTAACCTTGATTCGTAAAAAACGGCGTTTGTTTTATGAAAAAGCCAGCCATACTTATACAGTCAGTACATTAGAAGTTGCGAAAACAAAGGAATCAGCAGGTGAGTAAAAGTTGTTTTTGTGTTATAATGCCAAAGTGCATAAAGAATTTAACGAGAAGAGGTGAGGCAAGTGCCTTCATTTAAACAATTTCAATTTCAACCTTTTATCAACGAAGCACTCGCAGAAAAAGGGTTTGAAGAACCAACAGAAGTCCAAGAAAAATTAATCCCAATCATTAAGAAAGGGAAAAGTGTCATTGGACAATCGCAAACAGGAAGTGGAAAGACGCATACTTTTTTACTTCCATTAATGGATAAAGTTAAGCCAACTATCGACGAAGTACAAATTGTGATTACTGCGCCTAGTCGTGAATTAGCCAATCAAATTTATCAAGAAGCGCAGCAATTGGCTCGTTTCAGTCAACCAGAAATTCGAGTGTCAAATTTTGTTGGCGGAACAGATAAACAACGTCAATTAAATAAATTAAAGCATCAGCAACCTCATGTGGTGATTGGTACACCAGGGCGGATTTTAGATATGATGAATGAACAAGCCTTGAAAGTGCATACGGCTTTTGCCTTTGTTGTCGATGAAGCAGACATGACATTAGATATGGGCTTTTTAGCAGAAGTCGATCAAATTGCTGGTCGTTTGCCAGAAAAATTACAAATGCTCGTTTTTTCTGCAACCATTCCAGAAAAATTACGACCATTTTTAAAAAAATATTTAGAAAATCCAGTGATTGAACATATCAAACCAAAAGCAGTTATTTCAGAAACAATTGACAATTGGTTGATTTCCACCAAAGGAAAAAACAGCAATCAAATAATTTATCAATTATTGACTATCGGGCATCCTTATTTAGCGATTGTTTTTGCAAATACTAAACAAAGAGTTGATGAAATCACCGATTACTTAAAAGATCAGGGCTTAAAAGTTGCCAAAATTCATGGAGACATTACACCACGCGAAAGAAAACGTGTGATGCGTCAAGTTCAAAATCTTGACTACCAATATGTGGTAGCTACTGATTTAGCCGCACGTGGGATTGATATTGAAGGGGTTTCACATGTCATCAATGCAGAAGTTCCACATGAATTGGACTTCTTTATCCATCGGGTTGGCCGCACAGGACGTAATGGATTGAATGGGACTGCCATAACATTATATTCACCAGCAGATGATGAAGCGATTACTCAGATTGAGCAGTTAGGTGTTTCTTTCAAACCAAAAGAAATTAAAAATGGTGAGATTGTAGAGACGTATGATCGTAATCGTCGAACAAAACGAGAAAAATCTCGAGAAGAATTAGACCCAACGTTAATTGGTTTAGTGAAAAAGAAAAAGAAAAAAATTAAACCAGGATACAAGAAAAAAATTAATTGGGCAATTGAAGACAGCAATAAGAAAAAACGTAAAATTGAACGTCGTCAAAAAGATCGTTCTGCTAGAAAAGCAAAAAAGAATTCTTCTAACTAAAAACGTTGTGGATTATAAAAAGTAAGGGACTAGAATCGTAAAGATTTTAGTCCCTTACTTTTTATATGATAAATATTTAAGTCACTTTTAAAATAACTCTTTTTTAAAAGTAGTTATCGTTAAAAGTAGAGAAAATTAC
>SKEL01000888.1_pt1 | contig 30080 bp, 24 predicted proteins | sample 4826741 | NCBI WGS metagenome assembly SKEL01 (sample SAMN11008810, study PRJNA524170) | human gut metagenome | biome: Human fecal sample; material: Feces; isolation source: fecal sample from pouch patient p33 | host: Homo sapiens | place: Israel: Tel-Aviv | collected 2016-03-22
CGAATGTCGATAGTGTCCATAAAAAAAGCGATTGCCTTAAGAAAATAAATTCAAAAATTGCGACCATTATCGCATATTTCAATATCTGTGCAAATATCCAGTTAATTTTTATGGATCTTTTGTTTCTTTTAAGGCAAAATAGCCAAAATTTTTCACCTTATTTCTAAAATATAGAGGATTCTATGGCAGGTATTAATAAAGTAATCATCGTAGGTAATTTAGGTAATGATCCTGAAATCCGTACGATGCCAAATGGCGAAGCGGTAGCAAATATCAGCGTGGCAACAAGTGAAAGCTGGACAGATAAAAACACAGGCGAACGCCGTGAAGTGACCGAATGGCACCGTATCGTGTTATATCGTCGTTTAGCGGAAATTGCGGGACAATACTTACGCAAAGGTTCACAAGTTTATGTTGAAGGTCGTTTAAAAACCCGTAAATGGCAAGATAACAATGGGCAAGATCGTTACACCACTGAAATCCAAGGTGATAACTTACAAATGTTAGGTGGTCGTAATCAAGAGATGGGCGGTTATGCACCTGCACAATCAGCACCACAACCAAGCTATCAATCTCGTCCAGCACAATCTGCGCCAGCACCACAAGCTGAGCCACCAATGGACGCATTTGATGACAACATTCCATTCTAAGTTACATATATATAAATTATGTAAAAATAGATTATAAAAACTCAAGAGAAACCATATATGACAAGATTTCTCTTTTTTACGTTAATTATAGCCAGACGAAAGTCTGGCTATAATTAAATAACTCAAACCATTAGAGTAATGGTTTGAGTTGAGATTGTAGGTAGAGATATTATAAGGGATTTGAGTTATTGGAAGTAATTGATAATTTTGATAGGTAAGCTTATGACTTATATATGTTTTGAAACTAAGCTAAAGAGATTTTGTCTCAATATACTTTCAACTTCTGAAATATTCATTCCCCACATATCTGCTAATATTGCAATGGTAATATTGGCATTCCAGGGGAATAAAGCTTGTGTTTTAAAATTCCCAAAAGGTCCATCAGTTTCAACTAATATTTTTTCTATTGGCATGATTTGGACCAACTCATAACCCTTTTTACTGCTTAACATTGCAGGTCCTACAGAAAAATAGCAGCCCATTTCAATCGATCGTTTTAACTGTTGCTTTGTGCCTGAAAACCAATGAAGGATTGGCAAGTTATCATTTACTTGACTTAATTCATCTAGTACAGCATTTGCACTCATCCTAGAATGTATACTTAAGATTTTTCCACCAGATTTTGTTGAACTTCTTAAAATATGGCGAAAGACCTTTAATTGTGTTTTCCAATGTGCTTTAAACTCTTTTCCGCCATCCAAACCAATTTCACCCACATAGCGAGTTTGGTTTAATAATGAATCAAACAATTCCAATTCTTGCCAACGTTCATGAGCCAGTTGGGGATGCAATCCCAAGGCGGTACGAATACGAGGACAATCTTTTGCTAATGAACTTGTTCCATACCACGCTTTTGGTGTGGTTGTAACAGATAAGACATAAATATTTTCATCTTTACATCGTTTTGCAACGTATTGTGGATTAGTATATAAATCCAAATGGCAATGCATGTCCATCATAATATTTGGTTCTCTATTAAAAGTTGCTCCACTTCATCCAACCCATTTATAAAAACATTTGCAAACTGATTTAATTGTTGAGTGGGTAGTGAGCCACTTTGTAAAACCCATTGATTGATGTTGCGATGATTTTTTTGACGAATAGCACTTATTAAAGCAAATAAATCATCTCTTCTGTCCTGATTTATTAAAATTTGCCGAATGTCATTAAATTCATATTGGGCATCATTGGTAATACCAGCATAATGCAATGACGCTCTACGAATCAGACATGGAAAGCAAACCCCGCATTGTTGATTTTTGCGTTTCCAATGGCTACACGAAACAGTATCAGGGATAATTTGCTTTAAGAATGGTAAATTTTTGCATTCTGATATCATTTGCCCTTTGGTTTTAAATTGATAAGGATTTCTTAAAGTGAAAGGAATATTGACCGCAGTGAGAAGTTTTTGTATTTCTTGGATAAAATAAGGGTGAGTGGTACGGGTACTTAAAGTGCCTACTCTGCGTACTGTTAAAGGTGCATTGATTGAAATTACCCCATTTTCAGGAACTAAAATATCAATCTTTTTTTGCGCGACTTCCTGTAATGCATAAGCTGATACAATGGCAAATGCCAAAAAATTTAAACTTCTGGTTCGCATTGTGATTTCAGTGCTTTTTCCATTATTTAAATGTGGTTGTGCAATCGCATTAAATTGGGAAAATTGGTTAATATAACCATTTTGGTTAAGTTGCTGAATAATGGCTTGCTGACGTGATTTATCACCTTTATAAGAATGACTAACTAAAACCGGTGAATTACCCTGCTCCAATAAATCAATTACCCCAATTGCTGAATCCAAACCACCTGAAAATAAACAAACACAGTCTTTATTTCTTAAATCTACCAATTTGGTTCTGCCACTTAATTTATAGGGCTGTGGAGGTAATTGTCCGCCTGCATGAAAATCAAATTGCCAAATATCACCACTTAAAAAGTGTAAAATCTGTTCTAAATGAACCTTGTTTTTTTGCCAAATATCTGGCTGACACAATGGTAACGTGATAGAAAAGGAACGACACCAGCCATTTGCAGTATCTTTTCGTAAAACAAAAGTATCTGCCGCCGTTACTGCCATGGCAATGGTTAGAAAATCCATTACTTGGTTATTGAGTTTAATACCTAATCTTTTCACACTATCTAAAACCATATTACCGATATGGGCAATTTGTAGTTTTTTATTACCCATTCCATACAAATGAACAGGTATTGTTCCATTTGGTAAATTATTTAATTGATTGATGTCGTGATGAAAAACCAATTGAGTCATCAATAATCCTCCCATTCTTCCCAAATTTCCCAAATAGCTTGGTTTTGAATTTCTTGCATTTGTTTGTTTGTTAACTGACAAACATTATCCGTAAATTTAGGGGCAAGAGTAATATCTACCACTTCACGAATGAGTTGCCGTAAATCATTTTCTGCTTTGGCAATTTGCACAGGATCATCGCCTTTCTTCCAAGCCTTACCGGCATCATGTGCAATTTGCAGAAAAATACTTTCGGTTAAATAACAAACCATCATTTTACCAATGACTTCAGTGGTAATGCTATTTTCATCAAAAGTTATCATTCCTTCTAATGCTTCTGATAAAGCAATATTCATTGCATAACGAATTTTGTCTGAATCACCGTGATGACCAGCCAAAAGTTCGGTAATTTGGTTGATGGCTTCATCGCAAGGCTGCCCATTTAAACTATGTAAATTAACCGAATATTGTTGTTGCTGGTTGTCTGAAAAAATGCCAAATAAGCTCGCACCCGCTTGGGTAATTTTCCCCAATTTTTGGACGGCTGTATGCTTACCACCACTGGCTTTTCGTGCATAATGACCAAGTGCTTTACGTACATCATCACGTCCACTGCCTCGTACAGCCCTACCAATTGCTTGACGCAATCCCTTTAATCTCTGTGGATCTGGCGTTTGAGTCGTTGCTTGGCTGTCATCAACCCAAGCCGGTAACAAAGGTGAACGACCATTTGGTCCTACGCTAGATTGTGAAGTACCCATTGCTTACTCCTGATACCAAGTTTCGTTTTTTAATCTTGTATTAAACCACGGATAATTAAAACCTTTATTTTTCAATTCAATAATAAAACGATTTAAAATTTTTGCACCGCCTTCTGAAAACTTAGCTAATAAACAAGCCCCCATAAAACCATTTGGACTTTTAGCCCAGTTATCCACTTTTCTTAATTGTTCCACTAACGCGTCCATAACAGAGATTTGTTCATCCATTGTTAGTTGTTGAATGGCATCTTTGGTACCTTGTGAGCCTGTTCTTGATGTGGTTGTAAGTAAAATGTTTAAAGCATCTTGGGCTTTTTGAGAAAGTTGAGCGGTATAAGTATTTAGCGGTATGGTTTCTCTGGATAAATAGATCGCCGCGCGCAAATCAACATTGGATAATTTTGGCTCTAACTTTGCCCATTCTTTGATAAATGTTTGAATGGGCTTATTTTCAGAGAGTTTTGATAAATTTTGCTCATTGTTATTTTCCAGCTCTTTTAATAATTCAGGTTTACCCTCTTCTTCATTAATACGCTGATAAAAATTTATTACCACATCAGAATCCACACATCGCTCAAAAATCACCAATTTGGTAATAATCGCTTCCTCTAACGGTATTTGACGCTTGTTTGCGATTTTGGCACGCATTTTAATGGTATTTAAAATACGTTTTACAATTCTAGGATTACCGTGAATATTAGGTGAATTTGCTAATAGAGGAGCTATTCTGTTTGCGCGTTCAAAATCTGACAATAGAGCTTGATTATGTTGCTCTTCAATAGTTTTGGCCACTTCTTCTGGATTTAAAGATTGACTTTTCCAAGATTGTTGCAAATGAGTTTCTAAAAATTGGCGTAAGCTTGCTAATTTTTTGGTTGCTATTTTTTGATGAATGGCGTACAGCATATATAAATATGCACGAATTTCAAGCACACCTGCTTTGGGTACACGAATAGGAATCTGAATGAGCTTGTCCAAATAATCAATTTGATGACGATACGACAAATCTTTGTAATGTTCGGCAACTGAATGGCGAATCATTTCCTCGTCAGCCGCGATAATAAAAGCTGTACGATTTAAGAATAAGAATAAACGAATTGCCTCTAATGTTTGAATAGCATTAGCAGGTAGACAACGGTCAAGGTTATCAATCACAATAACCAACTTTTTACCTAAATCCCGTAATATCTCACCATATTCTTTTCTAAACTCATCGATTTGTTGTGGTGGAGTTTGTTGTTTGAGGGGGTTGATAAGTTTTTTTCCTGAATCAACAATTTCTTTTCCTATTTCTACAACTTGCTTACTTTCTGTTTCATCTTGAATTCCATCCAAGGCATTTTGAGCCGTTCCAAATATTTTGGAAACCAAACCAAAAGTAGGAAAACCTGCAGCTAAAGCAGCCCCCTCCGCAAGAAAGCCAGCCAAACGTAGACCATTAATTCTGACTAATAAATTTTGGGATTTTTTCAAGATGGTTTCTTCATCTTTGGCAGCTTGAATCAAATGGTTTGCAATAGTTTCCAAAAGAGCTGTTCTCGCATCATCAAATCCTTGATAAAGCCAAGCATCAAATTTAATCACAATCCACTCATGAGGTTTGATTTGTTGCTCAATCAAATTTAACAGAGAGGATTTACCTGCGCCCCAATTACCAAAAATACCTATTGAAACTGGTAGCATAGCTTCAGTTTCTAATATTTCAGTAACAATTTGGGATACCTCACCAAAATTGAGATAGTCTTCTTTAGATTCAGTATCTGACCACATTAAATTACCCTCATTTATAAAAATATAGATTTTTGTATACTAACACATTTTTCAACAAGCATTTTTAATGTTTTTATAATGATAAGTATATAGAGGGTATCAAGATTGGTGGATGAGTTATCGAAATTAAAAGATATTAGGAAAAGGGATGGAAGTGGAATAAAACAGATTAAACTACTATAATCAATAAGCGTAAAAAACAGCATACTCAAATTTAGCAATGCCTCTTATAGAGTTGAACGTGATAATTTCTACTATAATCTACCAGCTTTTCCTTCTTTCAAGGATTTTATAGATAAACATTGTCAATTTGGTATCTCATAGCAAGCATATTGTGTAAAAATAAAGTATGAAATCTAATCTTTTCATACTTTATTTTTACACAGGCCTGATCAAAAAGCGAACAACAAGAGACTAATTATTTGATTTTAAATAACTTTATGGTTTACATTTTACTATAAAATAGAAACAACCATTCTAAATTGTATTGATAAAAGATTATCTATACGAAGAGAGGCCTTTCATTGAAAGGTCTCTTTTTTATCTCTCATTTTGACATCAATTATTCGTGCGCCTTATCTCGCTCAAGCACTAAAACACAATAAATACTCAATTTATTGCACAGCATCCGAATCTAATATATCTTTATTTGAATACTGGAAAATAGTATAAATATCAAGGAGAACATATCTTAGATGAGCAACATTACTCGAATCAGAAAAAAGAAAACGATGTATCTTTGATTTATTTCCTTTGAACATCTTCAGGAGTAAGAATATATGGAAAATTTTAAACAAATTCTTTCGAAATTATCTGTTATTTTTTTATTGTTCTATTCGCAAAAGATATTTTCCATGACACAAACAGAAATCCAATTGGAAAAAGCCTATTTAGCAGAAATGATTGATATGGCATCTGAAATTATGGAGAAAAAACAATCTGTTGATCCTGATTCATTGCAATATAAACGTAGGAATATCAAGGTTCTTACTCATACAAACATGAAAAACGGTTATACAAGCTACACTTTGGAAAAATCAAAAGTTCATTTGGTTGTACCTAAAGAGTTAAAACAGAATACGAAACTTAATCTCTATTGGGATGAAAGCAAAGGTTCAATAAATATCCTATTTGACAAAGATGAATTGACAAAATACTTTCATCTGAATCTTAAAAAAAGTGAGGAGAAATCAGAAACATTGAGAAGAGTTTTTGATGAAACCACATATTTTTTCACTTCCTATGAATTTTCTATCGATAAATACCCTAACGTTACCGTTGAGTTTCGTCTCTACCATTCACCCGGTACGACATTCAGATTGGACTACCCGACTGAATTTACGCGGATTTTGATTTATAGAAAAATGTAACAGATGATGTTTCCTTATACCGTTTCTAACTTGGACGACATTGTTCCACCACCGACCGCACTTTGCCCCTCAAAAAAAGAACCTAGACACCTAATTTTAGGTTCGGATTGTTATTCAATTTCGTTATAACTAAAAATCAATATATATACTTAACAATTCTTTCGGTTTTGTTATGTGGTTTGCTACATTTTTACCGTCTTATTTTCACTAGAGGTACAACTATGCAGCATCGCGATCTTTATCCCCACGAAATCTTACAAGATGTTATTGATAAAAGTTATGCTAAGTCGCAAGGACACCTAAAAACACTTTCTATTTTAAGTTTTTTAGGTGGCGGCTATGTGAGTTTTGGTTATATGGCCTATTTAAAAGTCGTGAGCGGCATTCCTCCAGAGTGGAGTGGACTATCAACATTACTTGGTGCGGCCGTGTTTCCTATTTGTTTGATTTGTATTCTAATCGGTGGTGGTGAATTAGCCACGGGAAATATGATGATGATGGCATTAGGCCGTTTAACAAAAAGAGTAAGCCTTAAAAAATTATTTCGTAACTGGATTGTCGTGAGTTTGGGCAACCTGCTTGGGGCGCTGTTTATGGCCTATTTCTTAGGGCATTATGTCGGTTTATCAGAGGGTACAGCCTCTGCTAAAACCATTGCTATCGCCGAGGCTAAAGTGCAAATGGATTTTGGTCGCGCCTTTGTTTCAGCCATAGCCTGCAACTGGATGGTCTGCATGGGGATTTGGTTCTATTTTGGCGCCAAACAAACCTCTGGTCGTATCATCGCCATATGGTTCCCAGTGATGATTTTTGTGCTTATCGGATTACAACACTTTGTCGCCAATATGTTTATTATTCCTGCCGGGATTTTTGCTGGTGCTAACGTGACTTGGAGCCAATTCTTCTTCAATATGATTCCTGTCTTTTTAGGCAATGTCACGGGTGGTGCAGCATTTGTCGGCGCATCTTATCTTTATGCCTATCGTCACTTATTAAAAGAAGATTATTGTATTTAGTAAACGAAAATCTGCCCGCACTTTGACGTGAAAAAGGTCTTTTGAAATGTCAAAAGGCCTTTTATTTTCTCTAAAATGTATTGAATCGCCTTTTAATTAACTTCTCTTGAATAGTGTAAAGTTGCACTTTACGCTAAAAGCGTGTAAACTCATCTATTAAGATCAATATGGAAAGAAAAGTGTTAGCAGAATTTCCATATTATTTAGCATCTTCAAATTTACACTAAGGAAGAGATCACATGCCGAAGATGAAATGTTCTAGACTAATGTTTTATAGCACTGTTTTAACTAGTGTTATGTTGTCTTCTTGCAGTCAACATCCCCAAACCCACTCAGCAGTAGAAAATGCAGCAAGCAATTATGCTCAAAATGCGGCAACGTATTGGACTGAACAGCCATTTTGTAGTGCGCGTTACCAAATTAACTTACCATCTAACCGTATAAGTGGAACGGGCTGGCTTAAATACAATGGTTGGCAGATAAGAGTGCGACCAGATTATTGGAATCTGGAAGTAGAATCCGCATTAGAGGTTAAAGAAAAAGGGTATAATGGAAGCGAGAGTTTTATAGAGTACCGTACTATTATTCCCAACAAAGCGATAGTTACGGTGACACAGGCTTCTGCTTCATGGGATAGCCCATTATTAACTCAAGTAAATGGAATGCTTTATAATATTGATTTTAGTTTCAAGTTAGGTAAGAACGATGCCTATTCCATTAGAGCCTTTGTACGCATTATGCCTGTCAACGGCAAAGCCCCCCCAAACCTGAAACAGCTGGAAAAACGTAAAGTTGACGAAGCTATTGGACAGATACGGAATGATTTTTTCGACAAGCTGAGAGATCGTAAAGATACTGAAATGCCACAGCAACAAGGTGTATGTTTAACAGAAGGATTTATTGCCGATAAGGGAACCGAGCCGTTTTTTGGCAGTGCGGGCATCAAAATCAAAGACTATAAAGGCGTTTATGCCGAGCTAACGACGGGTGGATCTTTGGAGGAAGGTGATAAACCGCTATTAGAACGCGATCTTTTCGCTAAAGATAGTGCTTTGGATAAACTCCTCTCGTGGGCTAAATACAGCACCATCCGCAAAAGAAAGCGCGATATCAATGGCATGACCGGCAGTGAAAAACTGGTGAAATGGCAGGGAAATCGATATCTATTTATCTGGGAAAAAGAGGATGGCAGTGTGAGATTTAAGATGACTTTCGGTGCCAATGAGAAAAATACCAAGGGTTCGCCACTCAGTGAGAAAGAGGCTTTAACCGCTTGGGATGCAATATTGCCGACATTGAAAAAACGAATTTGATCCGATTTTTAATGAATAGCAACTTAGTAAATTTATTAACTTTAAAGCTTAAGAAAGAGACAAAAATGAACCGTAAATATCGTAGAAAAAATATATTTAAGATTGGCTTATTATATGCTGCTATAGCAATAGTATTAACAGGATGTAGTGCTTGTTGGCCGATGTGTATCTAGAAACATTGTCTTTACAATAAGGAAGAAATCACATGCCAAAGATGAAAATTTCTAGACTGATGTTTTATAGCACTGTTTTAACTAGTGTTATGCTGTCTTCTTGCAGTCAACACGCACAAACCCACTCAACAGCAGAAAATACAGCAAGCAACTATGCTCAAAATGCGGCAACGTATTGGACCGAGCAGCCATTTTGTAGTGCGCGTTACCAAATTAACTTACCATCTAACCGTATAAGTGGAACGGGCTGGCTTAAATATAATGGTTGGCAGATAAGAGTGCGACCAGATTATTGGAATCTGAAAGTAGAATCCGTATTAGAGGTTAAAGAAAAAGGATATAACGGAAACGAGAGTTTTATAGAAAACCGCACGGTTATTCCTAATAAAGCGATAGCGATGGTCACACAGGCTCCTGGTTCATGGGAACACGCGGTGTCAAAGCACCTAAAAGGTATGATCTATTATGTCGATTTCTATTTCAAGTTAGGCAAGAATGATGCTTATTCCATTCAGACCCTTTCAAGCATTATGCCTGTTAACGGCAAAGCTCCCCCAAACCTTAAGCAACTGGAAAAAAGTAAAGTTGACGAAGCTATTAGGCGTATACGGAATGATTTTTTCGACAAGCTGAGAGATCGTAAAGATACTGAAATGCCACAGCAACAGGGTGTTTGTTTAACAGGGGGATTTATTGCCGATAAGGGAACCGAGCCGTTTTTTGGCAGTGCAGGCATCAAAATCAAAGACTATAAAGGCGTTTATGCCGAGCTAACGACGGGTGGATCTTTGGAGGAAGGTGATAAACCGCTATTAGAACGCGATCTTTTCACTAAAGATAGTGGTTTGGATAAACTCCTCTCATGGGCGAAATACAGCACCATCCGCAAAGGAAAGCGCAACATCAATGGCATGACCGGCAGTGAAAAACTGGTTAAGTGGCAAGGAAATCGATATCTATTTATTTGGGAAAAAGAGGATGGCAGTGTGAGATTTAAGATGACTTTCGGTACCAATAAGAAAAATACCACGGGTTCGCCACTCAGTGAGAAAGAGGCTTTAACCGCTTGGGATGCAATATTACCTACATTGAAAAAACGACTTTAAACAATGGATTACCACTGCTAAATTAAAGTAAAAAACAAGCGGTCAAGTTTTGAAGAGCATTTGCAAAAATACTTCAAAATTTGACCGCACTTTTAAATCAAAAGCCTTCAAAACTTAGCGCATTGAGATTTTGATTATTAGTATTAAATTAAAAAAATCTAATGTGGCTTGCCTTGGAAATAATTGTAGAGATCCAATTGAAGAATGGATAAACTGAAATCATCAGCAATTTTTGAAAATCTTCAGTTAGAGATGTAAAAGACCTGTCTCAATTTAGTCGCAAATCAACCTTATTTTAAATACTCGCCAAATAGCATGCACAAAGAGGAAAGTTACAATGGCTATTTTTAACAAATTTCAACGTGCCAAGCAGGTTGCAGAAATCTTATTACGTTATGGTTTAGATGAGTTTTTTGAACGCAGTAATTTAGAGAAGTGGTTACCGGAATCCCTTTCAAATAAGTTAGCCAATGAATCAAGTGGAAGCGTGTCTGTATATGAACGTATCCGTCGAGCGATGGAAGAGCTGGGCACAACTTACGTTAAATTAGGGCAGATGTTAAGTGATCGCCGCGATTTGCTACCAGTTGAAATGATTACTGAACTACAAAAATTGCAAGATAAAGTAGAAGTTCAGCCCATTGATATTGCAGAGAAATTTCAGCGTGAATTAGGCATAGATATTCATGAACATTTCGAAACGCTTGCTTCAGAGCCTATGGCATCAGCTTCTATCGGTCAAGTATTCAAAGGGCGGTTGAAAAACGGACAAGATGTTGCGGTAAAAATCAAGCGAGAAGGCATTGAAGAAGTCATTAAGGCAGATTTACTTATCTTACAAGATCTCGTGAATTTTCTAGAACAACGCAACGACATTATTTCTAACCTTCAACCTAAAGCGTTATTAAATACCTTCAAAGAATCCATTACAACAGAACTTTCCCTTGAAAATGAGCGTCGTAGCATTGAGCGTTTTGCTAATAATTTTAAGCAAGATTCACGTATTTTAGTCCCACAAACCTATTCGAATTTATCAAACAATAACATTCTTTGTATGGATTTTGTGTATGGCTCAAAAGTGACCAATAAAGCACAAATTGAACAACAAGGTTTACTGGCTAAAGATGTTGCTTTACTTGGATTAGATCTCTATATGAAACAAGTATTTGAGTTTGGCTTCTTTCATGCTGATCCCCACCCTGGCAACATTCTATTAACGCCTGACGGGCAGATTGCTTTTATTGACTTGGGGGCAATGGGCAAACTCAGCCCTAAAGAACGCGAATTACTTGGAAATTGTTTGTATTATGCCTCTCAAAAAAATGTGCGAAAAATCATCGAGACCATTAAGCAGCTTGCTGTCAGTTATAATGTGCCGAATGAAAAAACGCTAGAAAATGATCTTTCTGAGATTTTCATGCTCCTCACTGAAAGCAATTTGGCAGGGTTAGATGTCAGTGAATTGATGAATCGTTTTACCAAAATTATGAGCGAAAATAGCATTATTATGCCTGAGGGCGTTTATTTGCTAGCAAAAGGCTTTGCCCAGATTGAGGGGATCGGACGTTATCTCTATCCTGAATTAGATATTGCAGCCGTACTTAAACCTTATGTTACACAAATGCTCAAGAAACGATTTTCACCTAAACGCGTGATTAGTGAAAATTTCGAAAAAATTGCTGACAGCTACAACAACTGGCTTTCGCTTCCGGAAGAAGTCAAAATTTTCTTACAAAAAATCAGCAATAAGGAAATTCGTCTTGAACATGAAATCCACGGATTAGAGCATTTTCGTAAGACTGTCGAACGAGTGGGCATTATGTTGATTATTGCCGCACTCATTATTGCAGCGTCTATTTTATCGTTGAACGAAAATCTCCCTCAGCTCCATGGTATCCCAATACCAAGCTTGATTTGCGGTGCGATTGCATTAGTACTGGCGGTCTTTTTATTGATTAAGCGAATAGATAAGAATTAGTGTAATGAGGACAATACAAGCGGTCTAATTTTTAAGATGATTTGCAAAAACACCTCAACATTTGACCGCTCTTTGTTATGAAAAAGGCCGCCTGAAATTTCAAACGGCTTTTACTTTTAACGCATCCACAATCAGCTTAAACACATTGGAATGCCCGCGGCGGCTGGGGTAATAAAGGTAAAGCGGTTCGTAAGTCATAGCATACTCAGGCAACAGCTCAACCAGGTGCCCCGAATTGAGTGCATCCGCTACGCTCATATGTGCTATCCACGCAATGCCAAGGCCATCTGAAACGGCTTGCAGGCGCAGATGATTGTTGATGGAAAACTGCGATTTTGGCGTGAACGTAATCAGCTCTTTTTTGTATTTGAATTCCCACTGTATCTCCGTGCCGTGTTCAGCGGAGAGTTTTATGCCGATAAGGCGGTGCTGTTGCAGATCATCAATATTTTTCGGTGAACCGTGTTGTGCCAAATAATCGGGCGAGGCAACCAATACCATTTTGAGCGGTGCGGAAATTGGCACCGCAATCATCTCTTTCGCTACCTTGTTACCTAACCGAACGCCCATATCAAATCCTTCTTTCACAATATCTGCCCAACGATCGTCCACCACGATTTCCAAGCGGATTTTCGGGTATTGGTTCAAAATCGGCTTTAATTTTGGATACAACACGGCTTCCGCTGCTATTGCAGGGGCATTGATGCGAATCAATCCCGATGGCGTATTCAAAAAATCATTTAATGCATCGACTTCTTGGTTTATGGCTTGATAAAGCGGGAAAAGTTGGTCGAAAAGCTGTTGCCCGGCTTCGGTCAGCGACACATTGCGTGTAGTGCGGTTGAACAGACGCAGGTTCAGCCGCGTTTCTAAATTTTTCATGCTATGGCTCAACGCCGAAGAAGAAATCCCCAAAAGTTGTCCCGCTTTCACAAAACTCTGCGTTTGCGCCAACATCAAAAAATAATTCAGTTCGTTAAAGTTCTGCATTTTCTCTTTAAACTCTCTTTTATTAGTGAATTTAATTCATTACATAATAAAGCCAAACCCTATTGTTCTCAATAAAAACAAATCATAAAATGACTGCAACTTCATGAGAGTAAACAGAAGACAATATCCGTAAACATCACATCCTTTTTTTATAAATTATTTATTCTAGGAGTAAAAATGAACATTTTATTATTAAACGGTGGTAAAGCTTTCGGCCATTCTCATGGTGAGTTAAACCACACGCTTCACAAAAAAGCAAAAGAAGTTTTGACCGCACTTGGACACAATGTAAAAGAAACTGTGATTGATGCTGGCTATGATGTTGAGGCAGAAATCGAAAAATTCTTGTGGATGGATGCTGTGATTTGGCAAATGCCCAGTTGGTAGATGCATGAACCTTGGACAGTGAAAAAATACATAGATGAAGTATTTATCGCCGGACACGGAAAACTTTATCAAAATGATGGCCGCCATCGTGTCAGCCCGACCGAAGGATTTGGCACAGGCGGTTTGCTGCATGGCAAAAAACACATGCTTTCGGTTACTTGGAATGCTCCGATTGAAGCATTCACCCGTGAAAGCGATTTTTTTGAAGGAAAAGGAGTGGATGACTTGTACATGCACTTTCATAAACTCAACGAATTCCTCGGTATGAGCCGTTTACCGACATTTACATGTAACGATGTAATTAAAAATCCACAAGTAGAACAATACTTAGCAGACTATCAAGTACACTTGAAAAAAGTGTTCGGTTAATGATAAAACATCAACTTGAAGCGGTGGACTTTTGCCCTCAGCGATGAAGACAAAGCAGAAATTGCCAAACTGGACGGTACGTTCGCCGCCATCGTCAATCACGACACGGTGGATAATTTGAAACGCATCTCCGCGTGGAAAATGGGCGTGTAAGTGTAGCGAGAGTGGTAGAGAAAATCTAAACAGCTCAAACTGCTTTCTTGTTTTCATTTCGTTGAAAGCCCCTTTTCTAGACAACTTGAAACGTACTTAATCGCTCAAAGGAGTACATGACATGCAACAACTGCACACTCTGAAAGACATCGAACAGACCATCGCCACACACCCTTTAGTATCACTGTACATCAAAGCTCCAATCTGCGGTGTTTGTACGGTCGTGGCCGCCCAGCTTGACTCAGCTTTGGCGGAGGAAGGAAATGTGTATGCCGTAAAAGCCGATATTGCTGAAATACCCGAAATGGCCGGACGTTTCCACGTGCTGACCGCACCTGCATGGCTGCTGTTTTATCAAGGCAAGGAAGTAGAACGGATGGCCCGCTTCATCCCTCAGGCACAGATGAAGCAGACATTGGCAAAATGGACAAAAGTAGCAGAAAGCGGACATCAGTAACCGGTCTATCAATGTTTCAGACGGCTGCGGTCTTGATAATGATGCAAGTGGTCAAGTTTTTAAGATGATTTGCAAAACACTTAAAAATTTGACCGCTCTTTATAATAAAAATCCCCTAAATGCTTAATCTAGGGGATTTTTACGTTAAATGATGTAATGTTTATTTCAAACCTTTTTTAACCAAATCTTCATAACCGCCGTGGTTAGTTACATTGGTATAGCCTGCATTTTTCAACTCAGTGAGCGCGGCTTCGGCACGGCGACCACTACGACAGTAAAGGTTGATCGGTGCATCTTTATCTGAGCCAATCGCTTTAACTCCTTCAATGATTTTATCATGTGGAATATTCACTGCATCTTGTAAATGACCTGCGTTAAATTCCTCGGCTGAACGTACATCAATCCAAACGCCTTTTGCTTTTTCTGGTTGTACTGCGCTTTGTTCTGTTTGTGGCGCAGTATTCGCAGAAGCAAAAAAAGGTACAGCAATCGCTGCCGCAGAAAGTACTGCTGTGAATAATTTTTTCATTATTCAATCTCCTATTAAATAGAAATAATATATTTACCTAAATAAATTTAGGGGTTATGTAAAACTAATAGCCATCATACGCCTAAACATAAAGATAATAAACTGTAAATGAAGTAAAAATTAAGTAAAATTTTCGTGAAATTTAACCGCGCTTTATAACATTTCCCTTATTTAATACGCCCATATCTCTAAACCTTACCATTCATTATTTCCGATTAGTAAAAGATGTTGTTCATAAACGGGTATTTTTCACACAAAGATTTAACCGTACAATCTGCTCCACCAAATATTTAGGAGAAAATAATGAAAAAAATGCCTGTATTGTTCGTTGGGCATGGTAGCCCGATGAATGCGTTAGATAAAGAAAACCCGTTCAACCAGAATTTCAGCCTAATCACGCAAAACTTTCCAAAACCAAAAGCGATTTTGATGATTTCAGCGCATTGGTACAGCAGCCGTTTGCAAGTGACATCAGGTGAACACCCTGAAATGATTTACGATTTCTACGGCTTCCCCGATGAACTCAGCCAAGTGCAATATCCTGCGCCTGGTTCGCCTGAATTGGCGGAGCAAGTGCGGTCATTATTAAAGCCGGAAAATGTTGAGCTAAATCCAACGCGTGGTTTTGATCATGGTGCATGGGCCGTGTTGAAATTTCTCTATCCCGATGCCGATATTCCCGTGGTGCAACTTAGCCTTAACCGTTTGAAATCGGCAGAATGGCATTTCAACTTGGCGAAAAAATTAGCTGCTTTGCGTGAACTAGGCATGTTAATTATCGGCAGCGGCAATATTGTGCATAATCTAAGAGCGATAAGCTGGGAACATATCGATCAAATCGGCGCGGGGTATGACTGGGCGTTTTCTTTCCGTGAAACAATCAATCAGGCGATTGCAACACAAGATGATAAAACCTTAGTGCATTATGAGCAATTAGGTGAAAAAGCCGAGCTTTCTGTACCAACGCCAGATCATTATTTGCCGTTGCTTTACATTATGGCATTACGTGAACCGCAAGATGAGATTACGTTTTTCAATGATAATTTGATTGCAGGATCGCTCAGCATGACGTCAGTTTTAGTGGGGTAAAAATTAGGGGTGAAAGAAAAGCCCCTTTTTTTATCGCTGTTCATTGATAAAAGTGCGGTCATTTTTTCTTTTGTTTTTGTTATTTTCAGACAGTTTAAATTTTATTACAATCTGTAAGTAGAAAAATATGAATCAGCAATGATTGCAATCATCTCAATAGATTAAATACAATTAAAAAACTGTTTTATTTGTGTTTTTGTGAAATTTAATGCACGCCTAGGAAATATCATGACTAAGCCGGTAACCTACAACCAACATCCCGAGCAGCAAGCCCGCGACATCATTGACCAAAAATTGGAGCAGGCAGGCTGGACAATACAGTCGGTGAAGCACTTTAATCCCAACAATAGTTTGGGTGTAGCAGTGCGTGAATACCCTACAGACAGCGGACCGGTAGATTATTTGCTATTTGTCGATAGAGAGCCGGTTGCCATTATTGAAGCCAAAGAAGAAAACTTTGGCCATAAGCTCAACACAGTTGAAGAGCAAAGCGCGCGTTATGCCGATAGCGAACTCAAACATATCCCGCAAGCGGATATTGCTTTTTTATATGAAAGCACGGGTGTCATTACTCGTTTTACCAACCGCAACGATCCCGCGCCGCGTGCCCGTGAAGTCTTCCATTTTCATCGCCCCGAGACATTGCAAAAATGGGCAAACGAAGGCAAAAACACCCTGCGTGCCAAACTCAAGGCGATGCCGCAACTCAATCCCAATCATCTATCTGCGGCTGAACTCGGCTTGCGCGATTGCCAATTAACCGCCATCGAAAATATGCAAGACTCTTTGGCAAAAGATTTGCCGCGCGCCTTGATTCAGATGGCCACAGGCGCAGGCAAAACCTATACCGCTATCAGCATTATGTATCGTTTGCTCAAATACACAGGCAAACGCCGCATTTTATTTTTAGTTGATACCGTCAACTTGGGCGAGCAGGCCGAGCAGGAAATGTTGGTTTTTACCCCGTCTGACGACAACCGAAAATTTACTGAACTCTACAACGCTCAAGTCATCAAATCGCCGCACATTCCCAACGGCGTAGAAGTCTGCATTTGTACCATTCAACGCATGTATTCCCTATTAAAAGGGGAAGAACTGTCGATACCGGATGACAGCATGGAATTGGAGGAATGGGAAAACCGCTTAAAAGAACCATTGCCCGTTGCCTATCAACCGGATCTGCCACCTGAATTTTTTGATTTTATCTTTATCGACGAATGCCATCGCTCCATTTACAACCTGTGGCGGCAAGTGTTGGATTATTTTGATGCCTATCTGATTGGCTTAACGGCCACACCGGACAACCGCACTTTTGGTTTTTTCAATCAAAATGTCGTCAGCGAATACAGCCACGAGCAAGCCGTTGCCGATGGCGTAAACGTAGGCAATGAAGTCTATCTGATCAACACCAAAATCAGCCTGGATGGCGGCAAATTCAAAGCCGAAGAGCTGGTCGAACACCGCGAACGCACCACACGCCGCAAACGCTGGCAGCAGCAAGATAGCGATGAAGACTATACCGCCAAGCAACTCGACAGAGATGTTGTCAATCCAAGCCAAATCCGCACCATTATCCGGACATTCCGCGACCATTTGCCCGTAATGTTCCCAAATCGTCAAGAAGTACCCAAAACTTTGATTTTTGCCAAAAACGACAGCCACGCCGACGACATCATCAAAATGGTGCGGGAAGAGTTTGGGCAAGGTAACGAATTTTGCAAAAAAATCACTTACAAAGCCAAAGACGATATTGTGGGCGAGAACGGAGAAATCATTGAGCAAGGCGAAGAACCCAAAACCGTCTTGGCAAATTTCCGCAACGATTACAACCCGCGCATTGCCGTTACCGTCGATATGATTGCCACGGGAACGGATGTCCGCCCGCTCGAATGCCTGCTGTTTATGCGCGATGTCAAAAGCCGCAACTATTTCGAGCAAATGAAAGGGCGCGGTACACGCACGCTTGATAAAGAAGGCTTGCAAAAAGTCAGCCCATCCGCATCATCAGCCAAAACCCATTATGTGATTGTCGATGCGATTGGCGTTACAAAATCGCTTAAAACGGCAAGCCAACAATTAGACACCAAGCGTTCGGTCAGTTTCTCCGATTTAGGAAAAACCGTCGTTTTCGGCGGCGCATTTGATAGCGACAGCATCAGCTCACTGGCGGCACGCCTTGCCCGTTTAAACAAACAGCTGGATGACGAACAACAGCAGCGGATCACCGAAATCACAGGCGGCGTCCCATTACCGCAATTGGTCAAAGACCTGTTTCACGCCATCAATGCCGATGAAATTCATCAGGCAGCTTGCGAGCAAGAAGGCATTTCCATCGATGAGATGCCGTCTGAAAAAACCGTTTTACAGATACAAAAACAGCGCGTCAAAGCCGCCACACGTCCGCTTTCCATGGAACTCATCACCACATTGGACGACATCCGCAAACAAAACGAGCAGAAAATTGACGCCGAGATTGATGAAGTCATCCACGCAGGCTGGGCGGAAAATGATGAAACCCTTACCCAAGATTTTGCCGAATGGATACGCAGCAACAAAGACGAAATTACCGCCTTGCAGATTTTCTATAATCAGCCTTATCAACGCCAAGCCTTAAGCCTAGCGATGATTAAAGCGCTGGCAGCCGCCATCAAAAAAGCCAAACCCAAATTGGCATTTACTCATATTTGGCAGGCCTACGCGCGTTTGGATAACGTCAGTGAACAGGCAGAAAGCGAACTCACCGCCTTAGTCAGCCTTGTTCGCCGAGTGATTGGCATTGATGACAAAATCACCCCATTTACCAAAACCGTGCGTAAAAACTTCCAAACATGGACGTTTGAACACAATGCCCGAGCCGACAAACCGCTGACTGAAGAACAAATGCAATGGCTGACCATGATTCGTGACCACATCATCACTTCCTTTGCCATCGACGGTAACGACTTTGAACTTACCCCGTTCAACCAACACGGCGGCTTAGGGCAAGCCTATGATGTATTGAGCGAAATTGCCGCCAACGACCAAGACTTTAACACCCTATTAGACGAGATTAACCGACAATGGACAGCATAAAAATGACCACAGAACAGCAATTGCCTGAAGGGTGGAAAATTGAACGATTGGGAGATGTGATTGATATACAAGGTGGAAGCCAACCGCCCAAATCAGAATTTATATATGAACCTATGGAAGGATATATTCAGTTATTACAAATTCGTGATTTTGGAGAAAACGGTATTCCAACTTTTGTTCCACAAAATCGAGTAACTAAATTTTGTGATAAAGATGATATTTTGATTGCTAGATATGGTGCTTCTCTAGGTCGTATCGTTACTGGTTTAGCTGGGGCATATAATGTGGCTTTAGCAAAAACCATTTTTGATAAAAACTTATTAATTAAGCGCTTTGTTTATTATTTGTTACAAACACAAATATTCCAAGTTCCCTTAAAGATGATTTCTCGTTCAGCTCAAAATGGATTTGCCAAACATGAAATAGCGCATATTGAAATACCCGTTCCCCCTATTGAAACCCAGCAAGCCATCGTCAATAAAATCGAAAGCCTGTTTGACGAAATCGACGAAGGCATAGGTCGTCTGAAAACCGCAGCGCAGCAAATTCAGCAATACCGCCAATCCCTGCTCAAAAACGCCTTTAACGGCGAGCTCACCAAAGAATGGCGTAGCAAGCATGCAGACACCTTGCCGTCTGAAAACGAACTGCTCGCCCAAATTCAGACGACCCGCGAACAACACCACGCCCAACAGCTTGCCGACTGGCAAACAGCCGTCAGCCAATGGGAACAAAATGGAAAAGAAGGGAAAAAACCGAGTAAGCCTAGCTCATTATCGAGTGTAAATATACTCTCTAAAGATAGTGAATTGCCTGAAAATTGGCTATTAACAGAAGCAGAATCTATTTGTGATTTTATTACCAAAGGTACAACTCCTCCTAAGAATGAACTATTTATGAAAAGTGGCGAGGTTCCTTTTTTAAAAGTTTATAATTTAACTAAAAATGGGAAGCTGGATTTCACAATAGAACCTACTTTTGTTTCAAAAGAAACACATAATAATTTCCTAAATCGTTCAAAAGTCTATCCAAATGATATCTTAATGAACATTGTTGGTCCTCCGCTAGGTAAGGTTTCTTTAGTTCCAGATGATTATCCTGAATGGAATATAAACCAAGCAATAGTTATTTATCGTTCAATATTTGTTCATTCTAAATTTTTGGCAAATTATTTATTAGCAGAAAAGACTATAAAACTCATGTCATCTCAAGCTAAAACAACAGCTGGACAACATAATTTAACTTTGGAAATTTGTAGAAATTTGCCGATTCCAGTTTGCTCTCTAGCAGAACAAACCCAAATCGTTGCCATTTTAGAAAGCAAACTCACCGCCTGCGACCAACTCGCCGCCGAACTTGCCAAACAACTCAAACAAGCCGAGCGGCTCAAACAGGCGGTACTGAAAGCCGCGTTTTCAGGGGAATTGAGGGAATAACAATTTGTTTAACCGTTGCTTAACTACGGACTTATTTTTAGCAATGTGGTAAATAAATTATTTATATAATTCAATGCATTAATGATTTTTATTTGTTTAACCGTTGCTTAACCGAAAAATAGCCTACCACACCAAAGAGAACGTAAATGAACCATAAAGAGATACACCAATTACAGCATTTAGCTGATGAACTGATTAAGTTACCCAAAGAAAATGAATGGGTTGAGTTTAAAACCAATAATAAAGACCCGAAGATGATTGGGGAGGATATTTCTGCACTTTCCAATAGTGCCGCGTTACTGGGTAAAGTGTCTGCCTATATGGTTTGGGGCGTGGAAGATGTCAATCATAAAATCCTGGGGACGGATTTCAAACCTTCGGCAACGAAACATAAACAGCAAGAGCTGGAAAGCTGGTTGCTGCAAAAACTTGAGCCGAAAATTGATTTCCATTTTTGGGAATTTGAATATCAAGGTTTTGAGATGGTGATTTTGGAAATTCAAGCCGCCATGCATAAACCAGTAAGGTTTGACGGAACGGAATATATCCGTATCGGTTCTTATACCAAAAAACTACGCGATTTTTCAGAAAAAGAGCGGGAATTGTGGCGGATTTTAGACCGAGTTCCCTTTGAAAAGCAGATCGCACTCAAATCCGTTAGTGGAGAAAAAGTTCTTCAATTGCTCGATTTTGTGAAATATTTTGATATGACCAAACAGCCCTTGCCCGATATGCAACAGGGAGTTTTGGCGAAATTGCAAGATGATAAATTGATTGTCGAGAATGCCGGTGTTTGGGATATTACCAATCTGGGGGCGATTTTATTTGCTAAACGCCTTTCTGATTTTGACCATTTGGCGAAAAAAGCGGTGAGGATTATTCGTTACCAAGGTAATAATAAATTTACTACCGAAAAAGAAATTAATAGTTTGGCAGGATATGCTGTTGATTTTGAACAGATTATGCAAAGTGTTAAAGCATTACTGCCTTCTTACGAAGAAATCGGTTTGACCTTTCGCAAAGAGATGAATGCTTATCCTGAAATTGCATTACGTGAATTGGTAGCTAATGCTCTGATTCATCAGGATTTCAATATCTCTGGCACTTCACCTATGATCGAAATTTTTTCTCATCGGTTGGAAATCACCAATACAGGTTCGCCCTTAATCGAAGTCGAACGCTTTATGGATAAGCCGCCATGTAGTCGCAATGAGCATTTGGCGGCACTGATGCGCAGACTAGATATTTGTGAAGAGCGTGGCACAGGTATTGATAAAGTCATTTTGCAAATCGAACTCAATCAGATGCCTGCACCGCTTTTTGAAGATTTGGGAAATTATACAAAAGCGACATTATTCACCTATCGCCCTTTCTCGGATATTACAAAGGAAGAACGCCTGCGTGCTTGTTACTGGCACTGTGTATTTAAATATGCCAATCGTGAACAAATGAGTAATGCCAGTTTGAGGGAACGCTTTGGTAATGCCGTAAGTAGTGCGATGATTAGCAAAATTATCAAAGAAGCGCAAGAAAAGGGGTTTATCAAGATTTTTGATGAAGAAGCCGGTTCTAAAGCAAAAAAATATATTCCTGTGTGGAGCTGATTTGTTTAACCGTTTCCTAATAAAGAGTCTGTTTTTTGAGTAAAAAAAGATTTATATTCAATATAATCAATAGATTAAAAAAGAAAATTTGTTTAACCGTTGCTTAACCGCATAGTTTTAAAATTTAAGAGTATCTCATGACCACATCACCCAACCATACATCAAACGCCATCGTCCAAAAGGTTTGGAGTTTCTGCCATATGCTCCGCGATGACGGCGTGAGCTACGGCGACTATTTGGAGCAGATTACGTATCTGATTTTCTTGAAAATGGCGTTTGAATACAGCCAGCCGCCCTACAATCGTGATGTCGGCATTCCGGAAGAATACAACTGGAAAAGTCTGATCGACCGCACTGGCGCGGAATTGGAAAGCCATTATCTCGCTTTGTTGCGCGATTTAAGTATGCGCAAAGGCTTGCTTGGTCAAATCTTTGCCAAGGCGCAAAACAAAATCCAAGACCCTGCCAAATTATCCCGTTTGGTGGCGATGATTGATGAAACCAAATGGACGCGCTTGGGCGTGGATGTGAAAGGCGATATTTACGAAGGCATTTTGGAAAAAAATGCCGAAGATACCAAATCCGGTGCGGGGCAATACTTTACGCCGCGTGCTTTGATTCAAGCAATTGTCGAATGCGTCTGCCCGCAGGCAGATACCCTGATTGCCGACCCAGCAGCAGGTACAGGCGGCTTTTTATTGGCGGCATACAGTTATTTGGAAAAACACGCCAATCTAAACACCGAGCAAAAAGCGCGGTTAAAAAACGGGACGTTTTTCGGCAATGAAATTGTCGCCAATACGCGCCGTTTGTGTTTGATGAACCTGTTTTTACACGGCATCGGCGAAATGGACGGCGAAAGCCCGATTAGTTCTGATGACTCCTTGGTTGCGCCCAGCGCACGCAAAGTGGACTTGGTTTTGGCCAATCCGCCGTTCGGCAAAAAAAGCAGCATGACCATTACCAATGCCGAGGGTGAGGCCGAAACCGAAGATTTTGTCTATAACCGCCAAGACTTTTGGGCAACCACTTCCAACAAACAAGTCAACTTCTTGCAGCATATTTACACTATGCTCAAAAACAACGGGCGGGCAGCCGTGGTCGTGCCCGATAATGTGCTGTTTGAAGGCAACGCAGGCGAAATCGTGCGTAAGAAGCTTTTGCAAATTACTGACTTGCATACAATTTTACGTTTACCGACAGGTATTTTCTACGCAAATGGTGTTAAGGCAAACGTATTGTTTTTTGATAACCGTCCCGCACAAGAGCAATCGATTACCCAAGAAGTTTGGATATATGACTACCGCACCAATGTGCATCATACGCTGAAGAAAAAACCGATGCAGTTGGCAGATTTACAGGATTTCATTTCCTGCTATTGCCCTGAGGACCGTTCAAAACGTGTAGAAACTTATCATGCCGAAAATAATCCTGACGGACGCTGGCGTAAATTTAGTATCGATGAAATCAATCAGCGAGAAAAAACCAGCTTGGATATTTTCTGGCTGAAAGACCATTCTTTAACCGACTTGGACAATCTGCCCGCCCCTGATATTTTGGCCGATGAAATCATTGAAAATATCGAAGCGGCTTTGATGAGTTTTAGAAGCGTTGCTGAGCAGTTGGAAGAGAACGAATAGAAAAGCATCTGAGGCCTTGTTGATGGTTTATCATTAAGTTGCGGCTTTGAATTGATAAGGGGTTAGATACACATAAAAAAAGACAATCTTTTCAGATTGTCTTTTTTATTCAATTATTTCTTCGCAGGCTCTACCTCACCCACAGCTTTTTGAGATTTCTCATCCATTTCCACTTTAATATTGTGATCTACTACCACATTCATATTAATGGTGATGCCTTCCTTTGGTGTGTCCAATTGAATGGTTGGTGTGCAAGCTGTAAGTGTAAACATCGCCGCAAAAATAAAAAAGTGCGGTTGAAATTTAAGGTGTTTTATCATTTGTCTTGTCTAATTGCTTATAAAGTTTATATTGCAGATTTTGTTCAAATTGCGAGCCATAGTCAATCATATTCCACAATTCAAACATATTTTCTTGGTGCGTATAATTTAACGTTATCGGATTATTGGTTCGCTTGGTTGGATTAAATCCGCTAATACTCGCACGCAATGTCATTTGTCCTTTCGGATCGAGCGTCACCGCTGCATGGGAATTTTGCAGTTCCATTTCTTTTAATAAATCCACCAAGATATTCTCTGTCCAACCGCCTTTTTTCAGTCCTTTCACCATTTCATCGGTTAATTTGATGGAGACATTTCCCACTTGTTCCAAGGTACCATTACAAATCAAACATTCCTTGTGACCAAGCCAAAATGGCAGGGTCGCATTGGCGCGGCCGGTCAAGGTTACTTGGTTATATTGTGCCAAGGCTAACACTTGGGCTAAATCAATATTGGTAAAAGAAAGCGTCGCTATTTTGCTTTGTGGAAAACTGAGCTGAGGTACCGTCAATAGGCCATCAAATAAGGAAAGTTTCACATTTCTTAAGGTAAGCGGATTTTTCATGGTGTTTGGATAATGTCCAAACAAATCCAATTCCCCATTTGCGACGGAAAGCGCACCATAGCGAATATTTTGAGTCGAAATATGGATTGGTTTACTCGAAGCCACTTGCAATGCCTCGTTTTCATAATTCATCGGGAAGCGAATGTTCAAGCCATAAATCTCGCCATCTGGCATGGTGATCTTGCCATTTTTTAGGTTCAATGCCCCGCTCATTTTTACGCCATTGCTATTAATTGCGAATTCACTTTGTCCTTTAATGCTGCCCTCATGAATTAACCAATTCCATTGTTGAGGGAAAAGTGATTGGAATACTTTTGCAGATTGTTCTTTCCAGCTGATTTTGCCTGAAAGTGCAGTATTCTGATATACACCCAAAACATCTAAAGGTCCAAGCGAACCCGCCTTTAAATCACCTGCAAAATTGAAGTTACTGATACTCTTACCATCAATACCTAAACCGAAAACAGGCGAAACAAAACGGCCGCCATAAGCCAGTTCAATCCAATCTGTTTTCGCTTGCAACAAACCTCGAATATGCTCTTCTTCATAATCCCAGCGGAGTCGATCTTTAAGCTCCAACGAAAGCGGTGCCATTTTCACCTCTTTCATTTTCACTTCATTAGAACGTGCAGAAAGCTGATTTAACTCAATATGATCCGCTTCCCAAAAGCCTTTTCCTTCCATTTTGACTGGCGTATTTAAAGATTTCCAGTTTGCACTGCCATTAATTGTCCAATCCCAACGGTTTGTCGCTTGTTTTTCCACAGACTGCAACTTATGCTCTTCATCCCGCAAGTCAAACACGGTTTTAATACCGGCAATAAACTCATGGGCGTTTCCGTCTAATTTTAAATCGAGATTTTCAAACTGTGGTGTCGTACCCTTTAATGTTGCGAGCAAACGACCTTCCAAACCATAACGACCAATAATAATGTCATCTAACGGTAAACGAACGTGCAACTTGGTATCTGGCTGAACGGTATCCATTTTAAAGACGGAACCCGGGTAAAAATACACCACTGGATGTGTGAAGAGCCCGCCGAGATGATAGGTTAAATTGGTTTGTGCCACGGTAGCGTTATAACGTAAATCCCCGCGTGTTTTCAGCTCAAAATCCAATTCGTTATTGTCATCGCCACCGCCGATTTCACCATTTTTCCCTGAAATCACGATCTCCCCTTTGCCCATTTCGCCAAAGGTTTGCAAGATCACGTTCATATCAATGCTTAATGGCAACAAGCCTTCTGCCGCACGATGAATAGATAACCCAAGGAAGCCTTTAATCGGTTGATAGCTATCGAAGGTCCAATAAAATTTCCCCCATGAAATATCCAAACCGTCTTTGGTGAAGACGAAAGGCACATCCAACAACGGCGAATTTGCCGTTAAATCTTGAACATTTAACTGACCATCCGCACCTTGCCACGACACTTTTGCCTCGCCTTTTGTGACGGCTAGTTCTGGGTTATTCCAATTGAATAAAACATTTCCTTGTTGAGGCAGTTGAGAAAGATCGGGCTCAAAATTTGCAGTGAACTGAAGATCATAGGTTTTATCGTCTGCTTGTTTGATGTCGGTACTGCCCGCCCATTGGAAAATGCCATCTTGTGGCGTGACAGTCGATTGATGATGAAGCTGAAGCCCGTCATTATTGGCTTGAGCGTCGAGTGCTAATTGGTTGCCGTTATAGTTTGCGTCTAACGCCCAATCAGCCGATAAGAAAGGTTTTAAAGCCCCTTGTGTCAACGCTTCAGCATTCGTTAATTGAAAGTGTTTAACGTTAACGTGGGAAATAGGCAATGCTGCCCAAAGTGCGGTCAGATTTGGTGGTGTTTTTTCAGCATTATCGCTTGGTAAATGAGTTAAACAATCATAATCCAAGCTCGCCTTTTCAATATCAAGACTATGCGTATTCCACCAAGTGAGTTGCGTATTATCGAGGTTTACGAGGGTACATTGATCTGCTTTCACTTTTAACTCTGGCAATGTTAAACCTGTCGCTTTCCATTGCCAGTCATCCGCTAATTCAATGTGATAATGGGGAGCTAAAAAATGATTTGCAAGTTGTTCCACACGTTTCGGGGTCGCAAAAACGCGTAATAAGCCAATGCTTATTACGATCAATAGCAACAAAATAATCAAAACCCACAGGCAACGCTTTCGCATAGTTTCCCCAATTACGCGATTAATCAATAAATAGAGGCGTATTCTATCCTATCTCGCCCCAAATAGCTCAACCAACTTATCCCCAAAGAAATAAAACACTAATCCAAAGGCGACAATAATTAATCCGATGAATTTTGTGATGTTCACTTCTCGGATCGGCATTCCAATAAGACCAAAATGATCGATAGTAGCTGCAGTAATTAATTGTCCGACAATGATAAAAAATAACATCGCGGTAATGCCTAGCTTAGGTGCAAGTAAAACCGTTGTGAACACGACAACTGCACCGAGTACCCCACCGATTAATTTCCACCAAGGTTGTGAAGGGATAGCAGACAAATTTCCCCATAAATCGGTTTTCACCCAAGCAATAAAAAAGAGAACGATTGTTCCCACGGCAAAAGAAATAAAGGTCGCGATCACCGCTTCGCCACTCATGGCTTTCGCGAGTTGTGTATTAATGGCTGATTGCGTGGCGAGTGCGACACCTGCCGCTAAGGCGATAATGAGATAAACAAAAAACATCGAAACTCCCAACAGAAAATTTGGCTTATTTTAACCTTTTCCTATTTTCTTGTCGCGAAATGCTTTCTATTCTGAAAAATCGTCCAAAAATCAACCGCACTTTGTACTTCATTCACAAATACCTCAAAAGTTGTAAGTCATCTTACCTGTTTATTTGATCTTGATCACTATTTGACTATTCTTTATTTGACGCTAATCTTCAAATCCATACACTATGCTCCATTCGGAGCAATCGTTTGCGTAATGCGTATTGAAAGCAAAATAGACTGATTTTATCAACTCAATGGGAGGAATATCCATGACCCACATTATCGTTGCAACGCACGGTAAGTTTTCTGAAGAAATCGTCAATTCCGCCGCTATGGTGTATGGCGAAGATGAAAACTGCCATGTCGTGACTTTCTTACCGGGTGAAGGCGGTGAGCATTTAATCGAGAAATACAATGCGATTATTGCCACGCTGCCTGAAAATGAACCGGTGCTCTTTCTGGTCGATTTATTTGGTGGTAGCCCTTATAACGCGGCAAGCCGAGTCGCCAGTGAAAGAGATAATACCGATATCGTCACCGGCATTAATCTACCGATGTTGCTAGAAATACTTGATGCTAAAGATGGCGCTAGCTTAGATGAATTGGTAGAAACCGCAAAAGAAGTCGGGGTCGCTGCCGTGAAATCCTTCCGTCAACCTAAAGAAAGCAAGCCTGCTCCAACGCCAGCTGCTAAACCAGCTGAAGCACCAAAAACCGCTCCAAATCCGACCGCACTTTCTGGCAATATGAACATTTCCTTATTGCGTATTGATAGCCGTTTAATCCACGGTCAAGTGGCAACCTCTTGGGCGAAAGCAGTGAAATGTGAAGCGATTTTTGCGATAAATGATGATGTGGCGAATGATGCGCTTCGTCGTGATTTATTACTTCAAATCGCCCCTGAACATTTGAAAGCTTATGTGATTCCTGTGGAAAAAGCGATTAAGGTGTATCACAACCCGAAATATGCAGGTAAAAACATCCTTTGGTTGGTAACCAACCCAACAGACATCCTGCGTTTAATCGAAGGTGGCGTGAAAATTGATAAAGTCAACGTGGGCGGTATGACATTCCGTGAAGGCGATAAGATGCTTTCCCAAGCCGTTGCCGTCAACCCAACAGATGTAGCGGCATTTAAACAGCTTTTAGATAAAGGCGTGGAATTAAGCTTACAACAAGTGGCGAGCAGCCCGAAATCAATGCTCACACACAAAGAGCTTGATGCGATTCAATTTTAATTACGAGGACAATTCATTATGACAACAATGGAAATTATTTTAGTCACACTCGTTGCCGCCATTTGCGGAATGGGGAGTGTATTGGACGAACGTCAAACTCATCGTCCTTTAGTTGCTTGTACCCTAATCGGCTTAGTATTAGGTGATTTAGAAACCGGTATTATTGTCGGTGGTACTCTTGAATTAGTGGCATTAGGCTGGATGAACGTGGGTGCGGCAATGGCACCGGATGCGGCATTAGCCAGTGTGATTGCAACGATCCTCGTCATCAAAGGCGGCCAAGATAAAGGGAGCGCATTAGCGATTGCGATTCCAGTGGCCGCGGCAGGTCAAGTATTAACTATCTTTGTTCGTACTTTAACCATCTTCCTTCAACACAAAGCCGATGATTTTGCCGCAAAAGCGAACTTCCGCGGTATTGAATTTTGTCACTTTAGTGGTCTTGCATTACAAGCGTTACGTGTGGCGATTCCAACCTTCTTCGTTGCGTTAGTGGCAGGTACGGATACAGTGACCGAAGCATTGAACGCGATTCCAGAAGTGGTCACTCGCGGTTTACAGATCGCAGGTGGCTTTATCGTGGTCGTCGGTTATGCGATGGTAATCAATATGATGCGTGCAGGCGCATTAATGCCATTCTTCTTCCTAGGCTTCGTAATCGCCTCTTTCACCAATTACAACCTTGTAGGTCTCGGTATTTTAGGCACATGCTTAGCGATGATTTACATTCAATTAAACCCACGTTTCCATCAATCTACTGCACCTCAAGCAGTTGCAAAACGTGAATTAGCTGATGATGAACTTGAAGGACTATAAGGAAGAAATTATGACTGAACAAACTAAAAAATCATTAACAAAAGGCGATATTCGTAGCACTTACTGGCGTTCAACTTTCTTGCTAGGTTCCTTCAACTTTGAACGTATGCAAGCAATGGGGTTCTGTGTATCGATGATCCCAGCCATTAAACGTCTTTACAGCAAAAAAGAAGATCAAGCGGCAGCATTAAAACGCCACTTAGAATTCTTCAACACCCAACCTTGGGTGGCCTCATCTATCATCGGTGTAACCGCCGCAATGGAACAAGAGCGCGCGAACGGTAACGATATTGATGACTCAGCAATC
>SKEL01000903.1_pt1 | contig 29733 bp, 25 predicted proteins | sample 4826741 | NCBI WGS metagenome assembly SKEL01 (sample SAMN11008810, study PRJNA524170) | human gut metagenome | biome: Human fecal sample; material: Feces; isolation source: fecal sample from pouch patient p33 | host: Homo sapiens | place: Israel: Tel-Aviv | collected 2016-03-22
GTTTAGTTATCAATGTTCTTTATTTTGTTGTCGTCTCAAGCGACAGCTTTAATAGATTATCACATCTTTTGTCGTTTGTCAACAACTTTTTTATTTTTCTTTATCGCTTCATTTCAGCGCCTCTCGGTCTGTCTCAGCGACGAAGACTATATTATCATTCTTATTTGTAATTGTCAACGTTTTTCTTGTTTTTTATTTATTTCGCACAATTCAGATAATTTGGATACTTTCTACTTCTGTACAGATAATATCATTATCTCATTTTTGCAAACAAGAAAAAGTATAAATTAAATACAACCAATTTTCTCTTTTTATGTAATTGTTAACTTGCTAAGCTTGTTACAGTCGTTTCCAGATTTTTTAGATATTGTTCCTCATATTCATTTGGAGATAAATATTCACAATGACTATGAATACGGACGGTGTTGTAGAATGTCTCGATATATTCAAAAATCAATTTATATGCATGAGTATAATTGAAAATTTTGAAACGATTAATCCACTCTCGTTTTAAAAGGACATGGAACGATTCTATGCAAGCATTGTCCCAAGGATAAGCCTTCTTGGAATAGCTGTGAATCATTCCTTCCGTTGCCTTGTGAAATGCTTCTGATACATATTGACATCCTCTGTCACAATGAAAAATAAGCAAATTTTCAATATATCTGGACTGTTTTGTCTTTTCAATACATTTTACTACATGAGATGCTTCCAGCGTCTCACTTAGTACCCAGAAAATGATTTTTCTGGAATATAGATCCATAATACTGGTAAGATATACAAATCCTTCATATGTCCAAATTTTTGATCTTACCATGAAGAAACCAATGGTATTTATTGACACTTCTCCCAAATACGTATAGCATAAGATGTCTCTTTCAATGCTTCCCGTTGTTCATTAATTTCCATCATTTTTTCAAGGGCAGATGTGATTCATCCAAGTCACATCTGCCCCGATTTGAAACTATCTATTTTTCAACAATCCCATCAAACAAATTTTTTCTATAATTCTCAACAACGTTATCTACTTTCTATATAAGAAGTAATCGCTTCTTCAAATTTCGGTGTCCACCATTCAACATATCCATCTCTCAATGGATGAACGCCATCTTCTTTCATATATTTTGTGTATTGTTCTGGTGTAACAGCATTCATTTCCGCATCATTCCATAAATCTATTACTCCAATTCCCCATTTTTCTTGCAATTTCAGGAGATCATCCACCATCTGTGCATATTGTTCAGAATCATATTTTGTTCCTGTATAAAACATAACTGGACAGTCCCAATTTTCTTCAACATAAGCAATAATATACTCCATAGCTCCTATTACAGTAGCTGTATCTTGATCAGAAAGCTCCTTGGATTTCGATATTTCCCCCATAGGAATTCCTGCTGTAGCATCATTTGTTGATAATTGTACTATAAATAAATCATATTTTCTAGAAGTATCCAACTGTTTCAAACGCTCAACATAAGACCCATGCGATCCATTTCCATCTGTTGGTAATGAGCTTGCAGTTTTACAATCCGCTAGTGTTGTACCAGAAATCGTATATTTATAAGAAGTTGTCGCTGAATGATTCGCTGCAATTTCATCCGCCATAGAATATCCTTGTGCGGCCTGTCCATAAGTTACTGACGAACCCAACCATGCAATATCAAGTCCCGATAAACTATCGGATGTATCTTTTTCTTCCTTCTTTTCTTCAAATTTGTTATCTTCATATCCCTGCTTCACGCTCTCCCCTGTAGGATATAAAACCACATCTCCTATTGCAGGCATTGAACTTCCTGGATTCCCATCGTATATAAATTCATTTCCTGCAACGCCGCTAATTGTTATCTCATCGTTTGCTTTTAACGTAACATCTGTTTCTATTTTAAATACGCCCATATCCTGCTGGTATGTTGGATTTCCCCGCATTCCCATCTGCTCCATGGAACATGGTACTACTGGAATGGACGGAACATCATTTTCACCATCATTGATTTTCACCATAACAGGTGTACTTCCTGCTACAAATGCTGTTGACCCTTTGGATACATTTAAATAAATGTCATACTCTCCTTCTACTGTTTCCTCTGGAACAGTATATGAGGCTGTCGAAAATTCCCCAATTCCTATTATACAATCATCTTGCTCATCATAAGAAATTGCTTTTTCATTTTCTGTATCCTTTAACGTAACACCATTAAGCTCCGCATCTTTTGCTTCTAAAACTACTTTTTTCGGTGTATCTGCTTTATTCTCTTTTTCTGTATTTGCACCCGTACATGCTGCCAAAGAGAGTGCTGCACATATACTTAACATTATGGCAAAATTTTTCTTTTTCATATTTTTCTCCTTTTTCTGCTTTATAAATCAAATTTCTGCGCAGCATTGATTTTCTTCAAGTATACTACTATATTTTTTACATATTTTACATTTTTGTGATTATTATTTTCGTAAACGTGATATTATATATAAAACACAAAAGGATGGTAATTTTTAATGCATGTTGAATCCGCTCCAATAGAATTTTTTAGAACCTCTGTAAAATATCCTCTTCACGTTCACGTATTTCAAGAAAACAATATTACCGATTCCACAATTATCCCAAGACATTGGCACGAAAATATTGAACTTACATATCGAATCCGGTATAACGGCACCCTTTATATTAACGGGAAAAATTATCCACTTATCAACGATTCTCTTTACATAATAAATAGTTCCGACATCCATGAAATCCATACATTTCCTCAAAAAAATATGTATGCAATTCTCATTTCTATCTCTTATGATTTTATGAAAAGTATCGTTCCTGATCTGGATACTTATGATTTCAGAGTTGGAAAACACATAAAAGAATTAAAAGATACGATTATAGAAATAAAGAACGCCTACGAACAAGATACTTTAAATTCACATATTCATTTAATGAGTTTAACATATAAACTTGTTTACTATATGTTAGAAGATTCTATTCACAAAGAATATGCCCTGAACCCAACTGTGATTGAAAGGAACAGACAAAAAGAAGCTGAAATTATAAATTATATCAAAAATCATATTAATGAAATTCATTCTGTTCAAGAATTAAGTTCTCATTTTGGTTATTCCAGAGAGCATTTTTGTCGACTTATTTTCAAGCTATTTGGTATTACCTGTCGTGAACTTCTCCTTGAAGTCCGGCTATCCAACGCCATTTCTTTAATGCAGAGCACGACTCTATCATTAATTACAATTGCTGAAAAATCAGGTTTTCCAAGTATGCGCACTTTTTGTGATAATTTTCGTAAATATTATGGTGAACATCCTCGCGATTACAGAAAAGATTTTTAACTCTTCTAACAAGCAAGGCGTGTCATTTACCCACGACACGCCTTATTTCTCACTAACTATTTCACTAATTTCAATACTTCTTCTTTTGGCTGTGCTCCCAACGTCTTTGCTGCAACCTCTCCATTTTTAAATGCAATAAACATTGGAATACTCATAACTTTGTATTTCTGAGCGATTTCAATGTTCTCATCAATATTGATTTTGCCAACTTTAATTTCTGTCTCTTCATTCGAAATCTGCTCGATTACCGGTGCCATCATCTTACATGGTCCACACCAATCAGCATAGAAATCTACCAATACAGGCTTATCTGATTTCAGCACTTCTTGCTCAAAATTTTCTGCTGTCAATTTTACAACTGCCATAATTATTCTCCTTTTCTTCCATCTGATGCCATGTGCTACAATTTACTACTCACTACAATAGCTTCTCTATTTCCAACTATTACTCTCATTCTACACTATTTTCCAAACAAATCAAGATTTTCAAACTTGTAATTCCTGCCAATTTTCTCCTGCTCCAAATGTTTCATGAAATCTTGTTGAAATTTCTTTATTCTGAAACAGTACCCCTTGATATTGCCCAAGCATCTTTCCTGCAATCGGAACAGCTCCATGATAGACACCATTTAATATCTGACAATATTTCTTACACGCCGGATTCGGTTGCTCACTCATCACCATTCCATGCACGCCCTCGTATTGTCCTGCGACTTTCATTCCGAAAAATAATACTTTTCGTTTTATCGGATTTTGTGCAGTCAAAAGCTTATCACACAGAATCATGTACCTCAATGTTTTCCTTATTTCTTTTGCACTGACTCCATCATAGAATTCTGCAATCACCGCGGCATTCTTTATCGTCGGATGAATACAATTTGCTCTGTGAAATGTCATCGGATCAATATGTTTTTGTACCAACATCATTCGATCAAATTCCATTTCAATCTCAGAATGTGTTATCCCGCTGACTTGTATCATCTTCTCTACGTATTTGTGACACTCACTATCCAAAGCAAAATGACAAATAAAACCATATATATACGCTCTTGCTGCACTCTTATTTTCAGACTGCTTAATAACTTCCGCTGCATGTTTAAAAAATGTATCTGCATACTCCTCATGCATTCTATATCCTATCGCATTTACACGATTTTTATGAAAAATACGATAGTAAAAAAAGATATCCGGTCCATATAATCCGATATCAAAAAGTTCTCGATGATTCTCGATTGCTTTTTGAAGCGGTCCCGGTAATATTCTGATTACATCGTTTCCGAATTGATAATGTGCATATGTTGTCGGCATATCCATACCTTCTTTCCCTTCAATTCTCATCCCCATTCTAGCACGAATCAGAAAAAGTGCAATGTAATCTTTTATCAATTATCTTTTTTCAAGTCGAACATCCGTGAGACTTGGCGCGTGATTCTGGTCAGCGAAGCTGACATATTCCTATCAGAATCACTGCGCATCCTCGCGGAGCGTTTATCTCAGTCGGAGATTGGACTCCCACTGAGACAAATTTACTATTATTCACCACCTGAAGAGGTGGGAGTCTTCTCGACTGAGATAAAATAGTTTCTATTTTTTCTGATAAGTACCTTGACTTTCTAATTTCCTTTCATTAGAATAAGAAGCGTGAAAATGATTTCACTTCATTTTTGGGCTTGTACTGGTTTCGACAGGGATTCTGAAGATGGAGAAGCTATCCGTAGGCCGATGCGTCAAATCGCAAACTTAAAATTAAACGCTAACGATAATTTCGAATTAGCTGCAGCCTAATTGCTGCATGTCAGCCCCGAGGCACCCGCACCTTGGGAATCTGGCATCAACTATGCGGGAAACGATATTAGCAAAGCTTTGAGTTAATAGGCGTATTATGAAGCTACTGAACCTGTAAGAGTGTTAGTTCTCGTACAGCAGAGGGAATGTTAAACAACTGACTATGATAGTAGAAGTACATGGGATGGGTTTTTGGACGCGAGTTCGATTCTCGCCAGGTCCATTCAAAAGAAATAAGGACGAAGAAAACAATTTACTTTTCTCCGTCCTTATTTTTATTTCAGAATATTTTAAATCTTATTCTCACAAACAAGCATAACTTTTCAGAAAATATTATCCGAGATTTCTCACTTTAAAATCTCTCTGTGCCTCACGTCTCTGATCTTTCTTCGCAATATCATCTCGCTTATCGTAAAGTTTTTTACCTTTTGCAAGACCAATTTCTACTTTCACAAGACTTCCGCTAAAATATACCTGTAATGGAACAACTGTATTCCCTTTTTCTTTCATCTTTCCAAAAATCTTATCGATCTCTTTCTTATGAAGAAGCAGTTTTCTTACACGCAATGGATCTTTATTAAAAATATTTCCTTTTTCATACGGTGAAATATGCATTCCATAAATAAACATCTCACCATCTTCAATTCGAATAAATGCTTCTTTAATACTGCATTTTCCCATTCTCAGTGATTTTACTTCTGTTCCATGTAGTACAATTCCGGCCTCATATTTTTCCAGAATAAAATAATCATGATACGCTTTTTTATTATTTGCAATCAGTTTTTTCTCTGCCATATATCCAACCTCTTTCTCGTCCTTTTAAGACTTTTATTTACGAATCGTATTCTTCATCCTCGTCACAGAATTCAAAATCAATCGTCCGGTTCAATTTATCTACATCCAGCACGCGTACTTTCACGCTCTGACCTAATTTATATACATTTCTTGTATGTTCGCCAATCAATTCATATTGTTCTTCCCAATACTCATAATGATCATCTCGCATATTCGTCACATGTACAAGTCCTTCGATCGTATTTGGAAGTTCCACATAAGCCCCCCATTTAGTAATTCCTGATATTACGCCTTCAAATTCTTCTCCGATGCGCTCCTGCATGTACTCTACTTTTTTCAATTTTACAGTTTCTCTCTCCGCTTCTTCCGCACGACGTTCCAGCATACTTGACTGAACTGCCACTTCCGGCAATATTTTTTCATAATGCTCAATTCTCTTATCATTCATGCGACCCCGAATATTTTCCTTGATGATTCGGTGAATCTGTAAATCTGGATATCTTCGGATTGGAGATGTAAAATGTGTATAATATTTCGCTGCCAGTCCGAAATGTCCCGAATTCTCCGGTGTATATTTTGCCTGCTTCATAGAACGAAGTGCCAAACGGCTAATCAATGCTTCTTCCGGTGTTCCTTCTACCTTACCAAGAAGCTTCTGCACTTCTTTCGGACGCACTTCATTTCCCACATGTATATGATAACCAAAATTATTGATAAATGTACTCAGACGTTTCATTTTATCCTCGTCTGGTGTATCGTGCGTTCTATATAGAAACGGAAGCTCTCTCCAGAAATATTCTTCCGCAACGGTTTCATTTGCAAGCAACATAAAATCTTCAATAATCTTTGTAGCCACATTTCTGTCATACGGCTTAATATCAATCGGCCTGCCATTTTCGTCTAATACCATCTTAGACTCTGGAAAATCAAAATCAATAGAACCTCTTTTTTTTCTATGTTCGCGCAAAATATGAGACAATTCCTTCATTAATTCAAACATAGGAACCAACTCTTCATATTTTGCAATCTCGTTTTCATCGTGCTCTTCAAGAATTTTAGCGACGCTTGTATAACTCATTCTTCTATCAACCTTGATTACCGTTTCTGCAATCTCATGATCAATCACTTCACCTTTTGGATTTACTGTCATAATACAACTAAGCGCAAGACGATTCTCGCCTTCATTCAAAGAACAAACTCCGTTTGATAATTTCTGCGGAAGCATAGGAATCACTTTATTCACAAGATAAACACTTGTCCCACGCTTGAGTGCTTCACGATCCAGCGCACTTCTCTCCTGTACATAATTTGTTACATCAGCAATATGGACTCCCAGTTTATAATTGTCTCCTTTTTTTGTCAATGATACCGCATCATCCAAATCTTTCGCATCTTCTCCGTCAATCGTTACCATCTGCCAGTCTCGCAAATCTTTACGTCCTGCCATATCCGCATCACTCACGTCTTTGCCTACACGTTCCGCCTGATTCATAACTTTCTCCGGGAACTCTACCGGAAGATCAAATGATTTCACGATTGACATAATATCCGTGCCCGGATCGTTGATATGTCCTATAATTTCCACCACATATCCTTCCGGTTTCATATTCTCGCTACCATAAGATGTCAGCTCTACCACGACTTTATGCCCGCTGACAGCACCTTTTTCTTTCCCTGCCGGGATATAAATATCGCTGAGCAAACGTTGATTGTCTGGTCTTACAAAGCCAAAATTCTTGCACTTTTCATACATACCAACAACACGTGTTGTCCCATGTGACAATATTCTTACAATTTTTCCTTCTGTACGTCTTCCTGTCTGACTGTCTTTCTCTTTTGTAATAACAAACTCTACTTCATCTCCCTGAAATGCTCCGTTGATATTATCTTCTGAGATAAAAACATCCTCATCTTCGCCTTCGCGAATGACAAACCCAAAACCACGCTGATGGGATTGAAATGTTCCTGTCAGTCTTTTCGCCTGTCCTTTTGCATACTTGCCTTTCTTGGAAACAAATATCTTACCTTCTTGTTCTAAAGCTTCTAAGACTGCCCTCAATTCATCCCTTTGTTCTTTTGGAACCTGAAGGATCATAGCAATTTCTTTAAACTTCATCGGCACATAAAAATCATCGCAGATGAAATCGTAAATGACTTTTTTTCTTTTTTCAAATGTATTACTCATTCAAACTCTCCTCTAAAACCTGTCTTATACCTGAAAATCTGCGACTTACATAAACGCAAAGCAGCTTATCGGGTTTATACAATAAAAAACACCCTATATATATGCATATAGAGTGTTTCGTCATCTTCTTCTCTAGTTAAATACACTGAGGTTCAAAACCACAGCCAAAACTATAAACAAAATTGCCAGGAACTTTGTAGACTTTACAAGTGCACCTTCCATAGAACGTCCTTTGTTCTGTCCCCAATAAGAATCTGCTGCCCCGCTGATTGTTCCAAGACCTGCAGACTTCCCTTCCTGAAGCAAAATAATCGCTGATAATGCGATACAATCTATTACAAATATAATGGTTATTATTGTTTTTAAAATTTCCATTTGTTCACACCTCCTGCGGATAAACCGATGTTTATTTTATCATAGATTGTATCAAATTTCAACTGTTTTGCATTAATTTTCTACTTCCTCTTGAATTCGCAACAATCGATTATATTTTGCAACTCTTTCTGACCGGCAAGGAGCACCTGTTTTTATCTGTCCTGTATTAAACGCTACAGCCAGGTCAGCAATCGTTGTATCCTCCGTCTCCCCAGAGCGGTGTGATATAATCGCTCGATATCCCGATTTTTGAGCAGTTTCAATTGCTTCTATCGCCTCTGTCAGCGTTCCTATCTGATTTACTTTGATCAGAATCGCATTTGCAACACTTTTTTCGATTCCTTTTCTCAGTCGTTCTACATTTGTCACAAAGAGGTCATCCCCTACCAATTGTACATTCTGTCCCAATCGGACCGTCAACAATTCCCATCCTTCCCAATCTTCCTCATCCAGTGGATCTTCTATCGAGCAAATTGGAAATTCCTGCATCAATTCTTCGTAATAATCTATCAGCTCTTCTGCTGAACGGATGACTTTTTTCCCACACATTTTACTTTCCCCTGGAAATTCATATGTCTTAAAATCAGAATTATATAATTCTGATGCTGCAATATCCAGTGCAATCCTAATATCTTTTCCCATCCGATATCCTGCATGCTCGACCGCCTGTTTCAAATACTGCAATGCAGTTTTTGCATCCGGAAGATTTGGTGCAAACCCGCCTTCATCCCCAACCGCTGTGCTAAGCCCCTGCTTTTTCAATAAAGCTTTTAATTCCTGATAAATTTCTGCACACATTCTAAGCCCTTCTCTGAAATCATCTGCTCCAAGCGGCACGATCATAAACTCTTGTATATCCAATGTATTATCTGCGTGTGCACCCCCATTCAAAATATTCATCATCGGTGTCGGTAATTTTTTCGCATTTACACCCCCGAGATAACGATACAGTGGAATCTGTAATGCATTTGCCGCCGCATGGGCACATGCAAGTGAAACACCCAGCAATGCATTGGCTCCTAATTTCTTTTTGTTCAAGGTTCCGTCTAAACGAATCAACACCCGGTCAATTTCGCTCTGCCCAAAAATATTCATCCCGATGATACTTTCTGCAATCTGATTATTCACATGTTCCACTGCTGCCTGGACACCTTTTCCTCCATATCGCACCCCTCCATCTCTTAATTCTACCGCCTCATATTTTCCGGTAGACGCTCCTGATGGAACAGCTGCCTTGCCGATTATATTTTCTCCTACAAGCACTTCTACTTCTATTGTCGGATTTCCTCTGGAATCTAATATTTCTCTCGCGTACACATCTCGTATCGGCATGTATTCATACATAGCAAAAACCTCCTTGGATTTTTTAATTTTAGTATTCCAAGAAGGTTTTATTTCATACTATCGTAAATTTATTTTTCTCACCAAAAATATTACATCAGCCCACTATTTGCTCCGTCTGTCCGGAATAACAAATATCCACACAAGCGAACTAACTAACAGTAAATATGGATAAAATAACTTTGGCATGATCTGGAACGCTGATATCTCATAGCCCAGCTCATTCACTGCTGAAATTGCAACCAGCATCTGTGCTCCATAAGGAATCACCCCTTGGAACACACAAGAAAATGTATCCAGCAAAGAGGCTGCTTTCCGTGGTTTAATACCATATTCGCGTGACATCTCCTGTGCGATTGGGTTTGCCATTACAATTGCAACTGTATTATTGGCAGTCGCAATATCCATTGCTCCAACAAGCATTCCCATCCCCAACTGACCGCCTTTATTTCCTTTAAAGATTTTTTTGATAAATTGCAATAACGCTTCAAACCCACCATATTCACGGATCAAAGCACACATCGCCGCTACCAAAACAGCTACCATACTGGTTTCAAACATTCCGGCAGCCCCTGAGCCCATATTACTCAGCAAATCGATTGCCTGAATATGTCCTCCTGCAATCATAATAACTGATCCGGACACAATTCCAATCAGTAATACCACGAACACATTAATTCCTGCAATTCCACCTGCCAATACCAACAGATATGGTATAATCTGCACCAGATTATATGACTGCTGGATTTGTCCGTTTATATCTGTCTTAAATGATAAAACCAATATCATGATCAAAGTTACCACTGCCGCCGGAAGAGCGATCCAGAAGTTTTCTTTAAACTTATCCTTCATCGCACATCCTTGTCCATTACATGCCGCAATCGTTGTGTCGGATATAAACGATAAGTTATCCCCAAACATTGCTCCTCCCATAACAGATCCTACACATAATGGAACTGAAAATCCGGATACACCTGCTACTGCTACTGCAATCGGCACGATTAATGTGATTGTTCCAACGGATGTTCCCATAGCTGTCGATACAAAGCAGGCAACTACAAACAATACTGCAACTGCGAATCTTGCCGGAATCATAGAAAGCATAAAATACGCAACACTTTCTGCACTGTCACGCCCTACAACTCCTACAAATGAACCCGCTGTTAAAAAAATCAACAACATCGTAATAATATTCTTATCTGCCAAACCTTGCGCCATTAATTCCAGCTTTTCATCAAAACTAACTGCCCGATTCTGCAGACAAGCTACCAGTATGGCCACCAAAAATGCGATTACGATTGGCACATTATAAAATCCCATCGGAATCTCCAGCACATACTCAAACAAAATCCCCAACCCCAGATATAACACAAGAAATACTACAATAGGCATCAAGGCAATTGGATTACTCTTTTTCTTTTGCATCATACTCTACTTCTCTCCTCTTTTTTTCTGACAGAACCCATTGTAACATTCTTTTCTTATTTTGGACAGTGAAAATATTTTCCTATTTCCACAAAAAGTAAAACAGATGATCAATTTCTATCAATCATCTGTCTTTATTTTTATTTATTTCAATTCCATTTTAATGAAAATAATGATCTCCCAGCTGATATCCCATACCACCTTGATCAAAATAGAGGCAATCTCCGATTGGATTACTTCCAGACAACGCATCTATTGCTGCCTGCATAGCACTTGGCGTATATCCTGCACTATATCTGACACTATCAAGCCATCCTGTCATCGCCGGACCAAATTGCCCTGATTGGTATACTACCTCTGAAATACTGTTTGGATACACCGCACTTTTCACACGATTCATAATAACCGCTCCGACTGCTACCTGACCTTCGTAAGGTTGATTTCCCGCCTCACAAAAAATAATCGATGCCAACAGTTCTTTGTCTGCTTCCTGAAGCTGTGCCACAGCTGCTTCCTCTTCGGCTTTTCTTTGTGCCTCCGCCTGCTCTGCCGCAATACGCTCTGCTTCTTTTTTCTGCGCTTCCTCTAATTCGCGCTGCGCCTTTTCTTCCGCTTCTTTCTTCTCCTGCAAAGCTTTCTCTTCCGCTTCTTTTTCTGCTTGTTTCTGCTCTGCTATTTTCTTGTCCAACTCTTCTACTGTCAGCAATCCTGCCTCCTGGTATTCATTTTCCATAACAATCTCATCTGTTTTTTCTGAATCCTGAAGTAATTGAGCAAAGGATGCGATTTCCATGTGGTCGGATGCATACATCATTTCTGTATGATGCTCCGCAGCCTGTGTATTAACACCTAATGTCATCACCGTAACCGTGGTTGCAACTACCGCCATAGATACCCATCTTTTATATTGAATCATATAGTCTCCTCCTACAATTTCGTAACATTCTTTGCAATTTTATTTCACTTTGATTAACGAGTTATAATAAATTATATTCGTTTTTTTCGTTTTTATTACAAATGTTACAATTTTGTTACGAGTCGACATTCTAATATAAAATTTCAAACTTGTCAACAATAAATTTTAATTTCCACTGATTGCCAGAACATCTCCCTTTTGAATAACCGTCTCTCCTTTTGGGATAACTGTCGAGCCATCTTCTCGTCGGATTAACGCAATCATTCGCTCTTCCATTTTCGGTAAATCTTTAATCTGACACCCGATTCTTCCATCTCCTTCTTCCACCGTTTCTTCCCTCAATACCATATCAATATCCCCTTCATAGGATTGTGCGCTCAGTACAAGAATATCTCCTTCTTTTATCTTCACCTCAGCCCTTGGGATAATATCCTCATCACCACGTTTGATCAAAACGATCAACATATTTTTTATCCGCAGTTCAGAAATCTTTTTCCCCACATACTTATGATCTTTTTCCATTTTCATTTGAATCAATTGAATCTGTTGTTCTTCCTGATAATCACTAAATGTCTTCATAACATTTTGTCCATCATCTACCATATCAAGTCGTTCTGCAACCACCGGAAGTAAAAGCCCCTGAAATGTAACAGAAATCAACGCCACACAAAATACGATGTTAAACACATCACTTTTCGTATAAACCGGGCTTACTGTCACCATAATTGCAAATACAATCGAAGCGGCGCCTCGCAATCCGGAAAATGCAATCAAGGTTTTCTGTTTAAGGCTTGCACGGAATGGCAAAAGCAACAAACAAGTTGCTATCGGCCTTGCGATAAAAGTCAAACCTATAAAAACCAATATTGCACTTCCTACAATTCCCAATAATTGCGATGGGAAAACAAGTAATCCTAACAAGAAGAAAATTAAAATCTGCGCCAGATGATTGATTCCATCAAAGAAATGAATCAATACAACTTTATGATCAAATTTCTGATTTCCTATTATAATCCCTTGTAAATACACACTCAGATATCCATTTCCTCCAAGCAATACAGAACCGGCATAAGCAAATAATACCAATGCAATCATCAGAATTGTATCCATACCTTCGATTTCAAATTCAATATGCTTTAAACTCCAAACAGCAAGTACACCAACCCCTATTCCAAATAAAAAACCGACCCCAATCTGTTTTATTAGCATCCAGACAATATTTTGATTGCTCAATGACATCCAACTCAGAATAATCATCGTCATCATATAAGCAACTGGATCGTTGCTTCCGCTTTCTACTTCCAAAATAGATGCCGTTCCATCTTTTAAGTTCAGCTGCTTTGACCTTAATATTGAAAATACTGACGCTGCATCCGTAGAACCAACAACTGCGCCTAGCAACATACCTTCTTTAAGAGTCATATGTAATACATAGTGGCAAAACACACCTGTCAATACCGATGTTAATACAACCCCCAATGTTGACATGCAAATTGATTGTTTAAGAACCGGCTTTGCCGCTTTTAAACTTGTCCCAAAGCCACCATAAAACATAATAAAAACAAGTGCCGTAGAACAAATTTTTTCCGCTATTCCAAAATTATCGAATGGAATTTTAAAAATCCCTTCACTTCCAAATACCATTCCAATCGCCATAAACACTAAAACAGCCGGCACTCCAATCCTGTTTGTCAACTTATTTGTTAAAATACATGTTATAATTACAACCGCACATAAAATTAAACTTGTCTCCACACACTCACCTCTTCTTTTTTCTATTTCTTCCTATTATAACATATGTCCCTTTATAAAACGAAACTGAAAAAGAGGCGTTGGTATGTTCCACGCATACCAACGCCTCTTTGCACTACTATTTTTTAATGTTCTTATCTCATTTTAAAAATAGGACTGATTTTTTTGTAGATCAATAACACAATCAGTGAAACCAAAATACCTTTTAATAAGTTAAATGGTGCTACTGCAAATAACACAAATGTTGAAAGACTTGTGATGTGTGAATTAACTGCAGTTCCCATTGCTACCAATGCGTCGATTGGCATTCCAAATGCTTTTGCATAAACTGGAAGTAATACAAATGCATTCATTGCACTTCCTACAACAACCATCAAAAGTGTTCCAGCTATCATACCAAGCAATGCGCCCTTTCTTGTACGTTTATATTTGTAAATAACACCTGCCGGTACACACAATGCACATCCTACCAGAAAATTGGCTACCTCTCCAACACCAGCTGTAGTTGTTCCGTTGATTACAAAGTTCAAAAGAATTTTAACAAATTCGATTGCTGCACCTGCCAAAGGTCCCATTACAAAACATCCGACCATTACCGGAACTTCGCTGAAATCAATCTTGTAAAATGATGGTGCAAATGGAAGTGGAATCTCAAATAACATCAATACTACTGCGATTGCTGCAAGCATACCAATCTGAACCAACGTTCTTACTCCTACTTTTTGTGTTTTTTCTGCTGTTGCTACATTACTACCTGTGCTCATCTTTTTTCTCTCCTTTAAAACAAATAGATTTTGAAAAGAAAGAAAGTCTTCTTGGAAGTGTTGTCAAAAAAGAAACCCCGGATTTTTATCCGGGGTTTTTGTTATCTCTATGACATCAATTTCTTCTCTCATCCAGACTTTACTGTCGGTACTGGAATTCTCATCAAACTTATGAGTCACCAGTTCAACCACTTATGTGGGTCGCGGACTATACCGCCGGTTGGGACTTGCACCCTACCCCGAAGAATTTCTTTGCTCAATTTCATATATAAGTATAATCATGTATTTTTATAAAATCAAGAGTTTTTCACAAATTAATTCTGATTTTCTGAACTTTTTCAAAATCTTCATCCACATTCTTAAAATTATCTTTTGGTTGGAAACTATTTTATTTCTTTCCGTCTGTTTTCCTTGCCTTTTCCATGATTTCTTCGTATTTACCTATAATATAACCATAATTTTCTCTCTTGTGAGGCAACATACACTCTGTGCAATCTTTAATCCCGCTCTCTGTATATCGAAAGTTTCCTCCACATTTATCTCCCAGAGTATATAACGGACAATAGCAAAATAAACAATTAAAATCTTCCGGATGATTTGTTTTATGACATGGAAAATACTCACATTCTTTATTGCAGAAAAACGAATAATGCTTTCCCATCCACTTTGGCTGTTCACTCATTTTACATTCCTATCTTTCACAAATTTTATCAATCATTTTCAATTCTTCCTCTGAAAATGATGTCTGCTCAACAATTGATATATTTTCTTTAATCTGTGATGGTTTTGATGCGCCGATTAATACTGAGCATACCTCATCGTCTTTTAATACCCAGGACAAAGCCATCTGTGCAAGTGTCTGTCCTCTCTGTTTTGCCAGTTCATTTAACTCTGCAATTTGCCTCAAACGTTCTTCTGTCAAATCACTTTTGTGTAAAAAACGATTATCTCTGGCAATTCTGCTATCTTGCGGAATCCCCTCCAGATATTTATCTGTCAGCATTCCCTGAGCCAATGGACTAAACGCAATAATCCCAACCCCAGCTTCTTTGCAATATTTTTTCACTCCATCCTCTTCAATCGTTCGATCAAACATCGAATATCTTCTTTGATTCACTATAAATGGACAATGAAGTTCTTTTAATATAAAAACTGCTTTTTCCGTATACTCTTTATTATAATTAGAAACGCCCGCATATAAAGCTTTCCCGCTTCTTACAATATCCGCAAGTGCCTGCATTGTTTCTTCAAGCGGAGTGTCAGGATCCATTCTGTGATGATAGAAAATATCCACATAATCTAATTTCATCCGTTTCAGACTTTGATCCAGACTTGCCATCAAATATTTTCTGCTGCCCCAGTTTCCATAAGGTCCATCCCACATATCATATCCTGCCTTGGTTGTAATCACCAACTCATCACGATATGGACGAAAATCCTCTTCCATTAAACGACCAAAATTACTCTCTGCACTTCCGTATACCGGACCATAATTATTAGCCAGGTCAAATTGTGTAATACCGAGGTCAAACGCCGTTCTACACATTTGTTTCATGTTATCATAATTATCTTTACTTCCAAAGTTATGCCAGAAGCCTAACGAAACTGCCGGAAATTTCAAGCCACTTTTTCCCACTCGGTTGTACTGCATCAAATCATATCTTGATGCATCTGCTTTGTAAATGTTTGCGATATCTGCCATTGCCGGTTCCCCCTTTTTATGAAATATGCTATTTCTTCATTATTGACATTATACACTATACTTTCTTAAAGTGATAGCTGTTAATCCACCCCAATCTGCTTATAAACAAAAAAATCACGAAGCCTTATCGACTTCGTGAAATACTATAACAACATCGGAGTGACGTGATTCGAACACGCGACCTCTACGTCCCGAACGTAGCGCTCTACCAAGCTGAGCCACACTCCGATAATAAAAGAATCTGGACAATCCAGATTCTAAGCTACGGAAAAGGGACTTGAACCCCTACTAACAGAGTCAGAGTCTGCTGTGCTGCCAATTACACCATTCCGCATCATCTTTATTTATCTTATTTGTCACACGCAACATGATTATTATATCAGACTGTCCAGAAAAATCAAGAGGTTTTTTATATTTTTTTCGTTAGAATTTTTGTTTCTTTAAGTTCTATTGTCAGATATTTGTTTGCTGTTTAGTTCACGGTGCAACCTCAAAGTAAAAAAGTGTCTTCGACACTTCAACTCCCCTGCCCCTCAATCTTGAGGGGTTAGGGGTTTCTTTTTTTCTTATTTTCCCTCATAATAATCTTATGAATATTTTAAAAAAATTTTTTAAAGAGCATTTTGAGGAAATGATTTATATTCAACACCCTCGTGACTCTGTCATCGAAAATGTAGAAAAAATGATTAATTGTGGGGACCCTTCTTTTGGTGGTGCCATGTATATCTGCCCTTCCTGTGGAAATTATAAATATGTTCCTTTCCGCTGTCATTCTCGCTTTTGCCCGACCTGCGGTAACATGTATTCCATTGACAGAACTACTTCTATGTCCTTTAAGATCATCAATGTCCAGCATCGTCATTGTGTCTTTACCATCGCCAGAGAACTCCGCCCTCTGTTTTTAAATGACCGCTCCCTTTTGAATTGTCTTTTCTCGGCTGTTAACAGTGTTGTTACACGTATGTTCCATAAGATAAACAAATCAGAATTCTTTACTCCTGGTTTTATCTGTGTTCTTCATACCTTTGGAAGAGATTTAAAGTGGAATCCCCATATCCATTGTCTTATTTCAGAAGGTGGTGTTGGAAATTCGCTTCATTGGCGTCACGTAAAGCATTTCAACTATAGATTTTTACGTGATTCTTTTCAAACCGCTCTCTTGAACGAATTACATTCCAAAATCGGCGACTCTTTCAAAAAACTAAAAACATCCATCTACCATGATCATAAAAATGGGTTTTATGTTCGTGCTATGCCTAATAAATGTAACCCTTCCCAAGTAATCAAATATATTGGTCGTTATCTTGGCAGACCTGTCATTGCAACATCACGTATTGATTCTTACAATGGTGAATTTGTTACTTTTCATTACAATCGCCACGAAGACAAGAAACTGGTCATTGAAACCATCCCTGTTCTTGATTTCATTGCCCGCCTTACGCAGCACATACCTGAAAAACATTTTAAAATGATCCGTTATTATGGAATTTATGCCAGACATCGTAAATCTGACAAATATCTTCGCAGGGCTATCTCACGTGAAAAGCATAAAATACTTCTTTCCTTTAATCAATGGCGTGAATCTATCCTTCTTTCCTTTGGATATGATCCGTTAAAATGTCCTTCTTGCGGTACAACTATGCTTTTCCTTGAGTTATATTTCAATCACAAACCTGTTCCTTTGCATGAATTATATGAAAAGGTTATGCGAAAGCATCAGTGTCGTTCTCCTGCCACGCTTTCATATTCTCCTGTTACATGATACAATCAAAGTATCTATTACAGAAATGGAGATGATCACTATTAAAGCAATCACTGAGACAGAACTTGCAAAGGGACTTCGGGAACAATACATCAAAAATCCTCCTGAAGGCATGACTTCTGATGAAGTCCGCGATATGGATGATGAGGATCTTTTGGATATGGATTATTTCTTACACGAATTTGATGATTTGGATGATGACGATTTCGGTAAAGAGGGTTTTTATATCTTCTAAAACCAAACCGTCTATTTCTCATGCCCGCCTTTGTGCGGGCTATTTTCATTCAAAAGTTCGGCGAAAGACGAACTTTCCTATAAAGCAAGAAAAGACTATGCAATCCTGCTCAGCTTCGTCGGGCAAGCCTGACTCCAATTCGCTGGATTGCATAGTCTTTTCTTGCTTTTTGGTGTATAGTGGATGAAAAAGGTAGGGCGATGAGGATGCTTACTTTTCTGGTGTCTGATGTATCGATACCATGGGGTTATTTGCTGTTGCAGATACTCTTTTAGCAGCTAATGTATCTGCACTGGCTTAATATTCGCTGTTGTAGATGCTCTTTTGGCAGCTGTTGTATCTGCACTAACTTAATATTCGCTATCGCAGATGCTCTTTTTCAGATTGATATATCTGCAACTCGCTTTTCTTTGAATTTGCAGATGCTTTTCAGCCTGCCTGGCATGTATAAATTGTATCTACATCTTGCCTTTTCTGGAATTTGAGGATGCTTCCTTCGCAAATTTTTCATCTGCATCCCACGTTTTCTATGACCTGAGGATGTTTCTCATTGAAATTATGCATCCTCAACTTGCCCTTTCTATGCCTTGAGGACACTTAGAGCATAAATTTTTGTAAGGACGTATTGCCACTTAGTGAACTAAATAGCAATCACTTCCTTTTTCTTTTTATAAAGTAACCTACTACACCTATCACAACAAGTGCCCCTACCATTGTAACAATCCATATCCAACTAAAGGTATCTCCTGTCTTTACTTTTTTCACTGTTTTGCCTGTTGTTGTTCCTTTTGTATCAGTTTTTTTCGTATCCTGCTGCTTCATTTCTTCTTTCTTCACAATCTGATATTCGATTTGGTATTCCGAGTCTTCTCCTTGGAGAACATAATTATCACTCTGTTCACCAGTCATTCTGACAATATTAGCTGTGTATTTTCCTGGCTTCACTGCATTTCCACCTTCTACAACTGCTTTACAATCATCCTTAAACAATACACCTGTAAATTCTGCTGATACATTTGCTTCTTTTCCTGTATATACCACAGTTCCATCTGTATTCCATGTAACGCCTAATGGTTTTGGCTGAATGCGCAGTGTTCCCGATGTAAAAGACACTGCGTAATTTACATTGCCTGCTGTCAGCGGCGTTTTTTCTACTATATTATAAGAACCTACTTTGCAATTTTCCTTTTCTCCATCTCCAGCTGTCAATGTAACCTCAATGTCAAGATCCTCTGTCTGATCTTCTCCCGCCAGATTTCCTTCTATAATTGACCATGTATATTCTGAGATTATCTTTCCATATTCCTTCTCCGCACGATCCGGTCTAATCACAAGTTTTCTTGGATGGACTGTTACCGGAAGCATTGACGTAACCGTTTTATAATTCGGATTAGATGGTGTAAAAATCATCTCATGCCCACTCTGATTCTCTGCCACTGTAAGTATTACTGTATCATCAGCAAACCTAAACTCGCCTTCTCCTGACTGACCGGAAAGTGATGCTTTCTTTAAACTGTCTCCATATGTCACCGTTATATCAGGAAATGTTACGCTTGAATCGGCCTGCAAAATCTCGTATTCCCACACATATATCCCACTTGTTCCTGAAAGAATGTAATTTGCATTTGTCACCCCTATTGCAACTGCTTTGTATTTTCCTACTTCTGTACATTCTGTATTCAACAGTTTTTTTATCGCACAACTATCATTTTCCAGAAGACTGTCAGATTTAACCCTTGCCTCTATTCCGCATACGTTTCCTGTATATGTATACTGTGCTTCGGCATTCCATGCTAAATCAGCTTCTTTTGGAGATACATTCAAAAATGCCGGAATAACTACTACATCATAATTTGTGTTTGTTGCATTGTCTTTCTGGATAAGATATTTTCCTGCATCACCATATATATCTAAAATTTCATCCCCATCTTTATCTGTCGTGCTTCCACCGAGAATATTTTCAGGTTCAATTATCGTTGCTTTCAAAGTTAATCCAAGGCTTTCCATTGTATCTCCTGGAAGAAGCTTTGCTTCTTCTGAAGCGCTGATTGTAAACGTGAGATCTGCAGCTGTCAATTTTTCTCCATACACTTTTGCTTTCTTATCTGCACGGACTACAATCCTTTGTACATTGCTTCCGGCTACACTGCCTGCTACTGCGCTACTTTCTTCTGCGGTACTTACTACCGAACTATTTTCTGCTATATTTCCTTCTACTGAACCAGTTTCCGCCGTATTCTCTGTTACTGAACTGTTTTCCACTTCAGTACTTTCTGACGCTGTCACAATTACCGGATTGACAACCAGATCATGTTCTTTCAAATGAATCCATTTTACTTTGAAACCGCCTACTGTTTCCGGGCAATCAATTTTATAAGTCCCCGCGTCAATCACTTCATTTAATGACTGACCTGTTTCCTGAACCTTCATTTCATTGGTAACATTTGCAAACAATGTTTCTAGTTCTTCTGCTTTTATAGTTTCTGCCGGTACAACTGTGTACGCCATCTTAGGTATTTCCCCATAAGAAATTTCTTCGCATCCAATATATGCTGTGATTACTTCTGTTTTCTTCACTGTTTTTACCGTAACCTGCATCGTAACATTTTTATATGTTTTATTATCTGTTGGTTGAAAGATAAGTTCAAATTTTGTCTGATTTGCTACTTCCTCATCTGTCACAACATGATCTGCCTCTTTGAATAACCATTTTCCGGCCGGAGCACCTTCTATGCCTTTCAAGGTTGCTTCTGCCAATGTCTGTCCATATTCTACTTCTATTTCCGGTATTGGAAGCTTTGGCTCAAACTTCATGCCAAAGTTTGTCTCATAAATTAATCTAGACATAGGCTCATCAATAAAATTCAACACCATCATTCCAAGATATCTGCTATCAATACAGTTGTCTTTGTCTTCAAATAATCTCGGATTAATTTCTTTTGTCAGTTCCAAAGGAAATCCACGCGCACAAGAGGTATAATTAAATACCCATGAATTATAGTCTATCGGATGACTTTTATCCTGTTCTGTTGTCTGTTGCATCGTTCCTAGTATGTAATCCCATTTTACAGAAGCAAGCAAGCCTTCATAAGTATTATAGGCATCCTGAATATAGACATGATTAATACCATCATCATATCTTTTGTAAGCATATTTATAATCTCTATAACTGACTTCATCCCAATTTGTAATATTCAGTCCCATCGCACGTACAAGCCAGTCCTCTGAATAGCTCTGGCTCAGCTCAAATCTTCGCATAAATACAATTTTTCCACGAGCTTCTTTCATTGATGGAATATTTCCGCCAGTATAAACATGCTCTGCATTGTTTTTTATAAATTCAGCAACTGCATGTTCCAGTCCAACAACGGAACCATCATCCGGTTTTACTGTAAGAATAATTGTTTCACTTGGGTGTTTTTGTAAAAATCCAAGGCTCGTTTCGAAAATATCCTTCAATGTAAGATCATTTCCATATTTATCTTCACACTGTATCTTATCCCCACCATGTATGATCATGACATCTTGTGCTGATGCATCATCTTTTTTTGCATTTCCTCGAATGTCGAAGCTTCGCGCCCCTACATTTAACTGTTCACTATAATAAAGATTCTGACAAGAGGTCATAGAAATATAAGGAAGGGCATCTTGAAAAACCGCGGCAGTTCCTGAATCATGTGTTGCCGGAATGTTCACTGATGAAAGTAGTGCGTCATCCGGAATTTCTGCCATCCATTCGTCTGCATAATTATATTGTGTCTCACTATTGCTTCCTTCCAGAATTGACAAATCTATAAGTGACGCTGTATTGTTAAGTAACACATCATTGTAGTTTTGCCCATTTATATACATACCGTTTCGGGCATTCTGAATTTTATATGTTCCATCATTCTGTCTAAAGAAACGCCATAATTGACTGGTGTTCTGGTTTCTATCGAAACCTTCTTTATTCCAAACAATGACCGGAGTATTGTTTCGCCCTGATTCTCCCATGATATCTATAGCATAACCTGTATCTCCCTCTCCATCTGAAATCGCTTCAATCCGATATGCATGATACTCTGGATACCAGACTAGTTTCCATTTACTGGCGATTCCCATCTTTTGAAAATATACCCATTCTCCGGGCAATGATATATTCGACTGTCTGTTGATTGCCCCCAATTCTCCTGCCCGGTAGATTTCACAAACTGCGCTAGTGTCTCCTTCTGTTAAAACCTGAGTTTCTTTTCCTGTAAGCGGAACTACTGATTTTGTGACTATCCAGACTTTTCTGTCTTTTTCTTCTGTCTGAATAATATTGGGATTATTATTGTTTAGTTTTCCTTCGTAACCAATCCATTTTCCACTTTTTCTATTCTTTATATAATATCTTTTGTTTCCGTTCGCATCATCTCCAAGGTAATAAAATGCAAATTGACGATGTTCTTTTCCTTTTACTTTGCTATCACTACTCTCCCATAAATGTAGCTTTGCACCACTACTAGTACTTTCATTTTCTACATCTACAAAACGGTCTGTTCCATTCACCTTAATATGTTTAATTCCATACCATCCGTTTTCTATCTTATCCAGACGGAAACGACAATTAGTACCTTCACCTGTATCCAGATGTACATCATTTCCTTTCTCTGCAACACTATCTACATTCCACCGATATTCTGTATTTTCTTCCAATGTAATAAATAATTCACTGTTCGTCTCCATATCTGTAGACATACTTCCACTAGAATCCGCTGCTTTTACGCTGATCGGAATTTCTATAAAAATCATCATCACCAATAAAAATACTGCCAGTATTCTTTTTATTTTTCCCATTTGGCTCTCCTCCTCGCTCGTATTACTCGCTTTCTGACATTCATATTTACTATCATTATATTTTTGACACTGGTTTTATCAATATTGTTGGCACGAATTGTCAGAAAATGGCACGAATCGTTATTCTGTGGTATACTAGCAATATATTAGGATTTTTGTATCTGCTCTAAACAGATACAATTTGGGGAGGATTTCGTATGACAATTGCTATTGTTGATGATATTGCAGAGGAACGTGCTCTGTTACGAAAACGATTAGAAAAGATTTTACTTCAAAAAAATATAGAATTTCATTGCTGTGAGTATGAGAACGGAGAGGCATTTCTTGAAGCTTCAAAAAATCAAAACTTCACAGTTTTATTTCTGGATATTTATATGGATGGTATAAACGGAATTGAGATTGCAAGGAATTTTAGAAAATTCAATAAAGACTGTATGTTAATTTTTACTACCACATCACGAGATCACGCGCTAGAAGGTTTTCAAGTCCGTGCTATGCACTATCTTGTAAAGCCGTATAATGAAGAGGATCTTATTTCTTTGTTCGATGAGATTTTATCCCGGATTCCGGCTCCTGAGAAAATACTTGAGCTGAAAATAAACGGAAGCGACCTTCAGGTGCCGTTCAAGACAATTATTCTCGCAGAACATTTTTCTCATATGATCCGTATTTTTACAACAACAGGAAAAGAACTTGTCATCCGACAGTCTTTTGGAACATTTACAGCTCCGTTAATAGAGGATTCCCGCTTCTTTATCTGCAACAGAGGGACAATCATTAACATGGAACATGCAGTTGACTTCGACGGAACGATGTTTCTTATGAATAGCGGAAATAAGATTGGCGTCAGTCGTGAACTTAGCAAGTCAGCACGCCAGCATTTTATGGATTATCTATTCCAAAAAGAAGGATTTTAGTCCATACGCTATTTATCAGAGGTTAAATCTACTTTTCTGATTTATAAAATGATGCATATTTTAACAGATTTCCCTCACGACACCATCCTTAAGATACAGCACACGATCACATATCATGTCCACCACATCCAAATCGTGTGATACAAACAAATAACTAATCCGTTCTTTTTCCTGCAACTCCTTCAACAGTTGTATAATTTGTGCCTGCACAGTTACATCTAATGCGGAAAGAGGTTCATCTGCCAGAACAAACTTCGTCCCGGTTATCAATGCCAGGGCAATGCTGACACGCTGTCTCTGACCGCCACTTAATTCTCTTGGATATCTGCTGTAAAATTCTTTCGACAAATGCACCAGCTCCAGCATTTCTTCTGCTTTTTTTCTTCGCTCTTCTTTTGACCTTTTTCCTTGTATTTTCAAAGGTTCTTCTAAAATCCAGCCTATCGTTTTTCTTGGATTCAATGAACTAAACGGATCTTGAAAAACCATCTGTGGCCGATTTGTATAATGCATGATATTCCCTTCATAATCCTTCAGCAACCCGAGAATACATTTACATAATGTCGTCTTTCCGCTTCCGCTTTCTCCTACGAGTCCGACTATCTCACCTTCATATAACGTGAAGGAAATATCATTTAGAATCTGTTTTCGCACTTTACCCTCTTTATAATAGGCATTCACGTTACTCAATTCCAATACTTTATCTTGCATCCTATTTCCTCCTCCATTTATATGCATTTTCTACTATATGTAACATTATTTTTCTATTTCAGCACTATTTTTCTATTTTGTACACGCGTAGGAATTGCTTCTATCAACTGCTTTGTATATTCATGTTGTGGGTTTTTAAATATTTCTTCTGTTTCTCCCTCTTCTACGATTTCTCCATTTTTCATTACGACCACTCGCGAACAAATTTCATTTACTACACGTAAATTATGTGAAATGAATAAAATACTCATCTTGTATTTTTGATTTAACTTCTTCATCAACTTCAAAATACTTTCCTGCGTATTTACATCTAATGCAGTTGTCGGTTCATCTGCAATCAACAACTTTGGTCGGCACACGATTGCAGCTGCGATTATCACTCTCTGACGCATACCGCCCGATAATTCATATGGATATTTTTTTATCAATAATTCAGGATTTTCCAGTTCCACATCTTCCAATGCTTTTAATACTTTTTCCTGTCTTTCTTTTTTGGACATATTGGTGTGCAACTTCAATGCCTCTTCCACCTGTCGCCCTATTTTCATCGTTGGATTTAAAGAGGTCATTGGCTCCTGAAATATCATACTAATATCATTTCCCTGAACCGTTCTCATCTGTTTTTCATTTAATTGCAGCAAATCCAGATTTTCCAGATAAATGTTTCCGCTATCCAGAAATGCATGTTTTTTTAACAATCCCATCACAGTCAGAGCTGTCATTGTTTTCCCTGAACCAGATTCTCCGACAATCCCAAGTATTTCTCCTTCCTTTACGGAAAAAGAAATTCCCTTTACCACTTCCTGTCCTGCTTCCCGATCTTCGAAACGAATGGTAAGATTTTCTACTTTCAGCATTATCTTCCACCTCCAAATTGATCTAGAATCCCTTCTCCTAACAATCCAACTCCAAGAACAAGTAATACTAAAAATAGTCCTGGAAAAATTGCACACCACGGACCACTTGCCAAATAAGTCTGTGATTCTGACAACATTCTTCCAAGTGAAGCATCTGGTGGCTGTACTCCGATTCCCAGATAACTAAGCCCTGCTTCTGCTAAGACTGCATTATTAAATCCTATTGCTATCGCTGATAATAGTGCCGGCAAAATATTAGGCAGTATGTGTACAAACAAAATCCGTGGTGTCTTTACGCCGATTAATTTTGCACTGATCACATAATCAGCTTCACGAAGCCGCATATATTCGCCTCTTACTACACGTGCAAAACTTGGGATAAATGCAATCCCAAGTGCAATCATAACTTTATATTTTCCTGTCCCTGCAATACTGATTATCACAAGTGCAAGTAATACACTTGGAAATGCTGCAACTGCATCATTAATCCTCATTAATGCCTCGTCAAACCAGCCTCCAAAATAACCTGTCGCAGCTCCTATAATAATCCCTACTCCACCACCGATTATAATGGTTCCTAAGGCAATTAGTAATGTACTTCCTGCCCCGCTTAAGACACGGCTCAACACATCTCTTCCAAATTGATCTGTCCCGAACCAGTGTATCAGACTCGGTCCCTGCAATTTTAATGATCCTTGCATCGCATCCGGATCGTATGGCGTCCATAACATGCCAATCAAAATAAGAACAAACATCACTATTGTGATTGCCAGACCTGTTGCATAATTGTGTGATATATTCTGTTGTCTTTTCTTTTTCAAACTTATTTTCTTCATATTTATATCTCAATTCTCTTATCCAGTACCTTGTACATTAAATCTGTAATCATATTAATAACAAGTATCACTACTGCAATCAGTACTATAATCGCTTCTACTACAGGATAATCTCTCTTAGAAATAGATGAGATCAGTGTTCTCCCCATTCCAGGAATCCCAAACACCTGCTCTATTACAATGCTATTTGCAATAATATCTGCAATTGCTACTCCTAAAAATGTAATAACCGGAAGAATTCCATTTCGAAAGGCATGACAAATCAGTACTCGTCCCGGACTGTTTCCTCTACTAAATGCTGTTCTTATATAATCCTGATGCATTTCTGTGATTAAAGAATTCCGAAACATTTTTATTGTCATTGCAGCCTTTGGCAATGCGATTGCCAAAGATGGTAATATTAAATATCCAATAAAATCACTCACGCTTTCTGTATAAGAAACATAATCTCCCGGTGTAAAGAAGTGAAATATCAAACCAAATAACACCGTAAATATAATCCCTATAAAAAATGGAGGTATCGACATTGTGATCTGATTAAATATTAGGAAAAAGCGATCAATAAATCGATTTTCATACCGAACGCTGAGCAAACTAACTGGTACTGTCAATAACAAAATAAATACAAATGCGATCACTGTCATTGCTATAGTAATCGGTATTTTATCTCCAATCATTTTCGAGACAGGTTCCTGATAATAATATGATGTTCCCATATCACCTTTTAAGAAATCTGTCACCCATTGTCCATATCGTTGCGGCAAAGGACGGTTTAATCCCATCTCCTCCCGCAATGCCTGGACTTTACTCTCTGTTGCCTCTGTCCCGAGAATTGTTCTGGCCGGATCTCCCGGAATGATTTCAAAAGCAAGGAAGGCAAGCATACTGACAATTAATAATGCGATTATAAGACCTGTAATTTTTTTGATTACGTATTTCATACTTACCCTCCTGATATAACATCCGGCAATCTGTTTTTGCCAGATTTACTTTCTTTTTTATCTAAAATGTCCTTAACATTCTTACTGTGAAATGCATGTCATTCTGTGCATGACATATTATTCTACAGCATACATTGTAGACATATCCTGCACATATAATGGATAAAACTTGTAACCATCAAATTTATCACTGATTGCTACCAGATTTACCAAATCCTGAATATATACATTTGCTGCACGCTCTGCCAAAATTCCTTCCAGCTCTTTATACAACTCTGTCTGCTTTGTATCATCTGTCTCTGCGATTGCTTTCTTGAATACTTCATCATATTCTTTATCGCTGAAATTAATAAAGTTTCCATGACCGTCTGTTGTAAATCTTTCCAGCATTGCTCTTGCTGTCAGTGCTGATGCATCTACTCCGACAACTGTTGACTGGTAATTTTTGTTTGAATATACATCCTCCAGCCATACTTCCCACTCTACCGGTTTGATTGTCACATTAACACCAATATTCTTGAGTTCTTCCTGGATGATCTGTGCTGTATCCACATGTGGCTGATCTGCTGAGCTTACTGTGATTTCTAAATCAAATCCATCCGGATATCCTGCTTCTTTAAGCAGTTTCTTTGCCTTATCATAGTCCTGCTCATAGTAATTTGTATACTTGTCGTCAAAATATTTCTTCAGACCCGGATACATGCTTGTACCCACACGAACACCTTTTCCATCTGCCATCATATCCATAATTTCATCCGGATTGATTGCATAACAAAGAGCCTGTCTGACTTTTTCATTATTCAAAGGCTCTACAGCATTATTCAAATACAATGCCTGTACAAGGTTCATTGTTCCTTCTTCAATATGGAATCCATCTTTCAATTCTGCTGCCTGGCTTGTTGTCAGACGCATGACCATATCAATGGAACCTCCCTTTAAGTTTGTTATCAACATATCTGCATCTGCAACAATCTTAAATTCCACTTTATCCAAATGTGCTTTTTCGCCCCAATAATCTTCATTTTTCTCAAGAATAATATTTTCCTGCGGATTGCGGGATACATATTTGAATGGGCCTGTTCCCACTGGATTTGTTGCCAGTGTATCAGCAGAATCCTTCGGTACGATTGCTGTTGTCATATATGCCAGAAATTCTGTGTTTGGTTCTGTCAGACAAACCTCAACAGTCTTATCATCCAGAATATTTACACTGTCAATAATAGAATACGCCGATACTAATGGACCTCCATTAGAAGTATCGGCGCATCGATCGATCGAATATTTTACATCATCCACTGTAACTTCATTACCATTATGAAATTTCACACCATCACGCAAAGTAAATGTATATTTCTTTGCATCATCTGAAATTTCATAACTGCTTGCTACAGCTTCTACTAAATTTCCGTCACTGTCTGGTTTTACCAGACCTTCGTAAATATTGAATAAAACCTCTTTCGTTCCTGCCGATACTGCCGTATGTGGGTCAAGACTGTCTAAATCCTGGGATATACCTACTTTGATGGTTCCCCCTTCGACTGGTTTTCCTGAAAGTTCATTCTCCGTCTTCGACTTGGTCTCTTTCTTATCACCTGAACAACCTGTCAGTGCAATAGAAACAGCCATTGTGAACACTAAAAGAATACTTGTCACTCTTCTTTTCATGTGTTGTCTCCTTCTTCAAATAACCTTCATTATTAAATTGTCGAGTTTATTGTACGTTATTTTCATATGAAATACAAGTTTTTTCCTAAGTACAATTTCGATTACTTATACCTTTTTATATCTTTTAGTATACAAAAAAAATGCTGAACAACAACCAAAACTGCCATTCAACATTTTTTATTTCACATGTACCTTCAAAACTGCATACAAAGTTTTTTCATCCATCTTGTTCTCCTATCACCTGTTCTGGTTATGCCCTCGACCTATTAGTAACAGTCAGCTCCATGTGTTACCACACTTCCACCTCTGCCCTATCTACCTCGTCGTCTTCAAGGGGTCTTACTAACTTGACGTTATGGGATATCTTATCTTGAGGGGGGCTTCACGCTTAGATGCCTTCAGCGTTTATCCCTTCCCGGCTTGGCTACCCTGCCATGCATCTGGCGATGCAACAGGTACACCAGCGGCCAGTCCATCCCGGTCCTCTCGTACTAAGGACAGCTCCTCTCAAATATCCTACGCCCACGCCGGATAGGGACCGAACTGTCTCACGACGTTCTGAACCCAGCTCGCGTACCGCTTTAATGGGCGAACAGCCCAACCCTTGGGACCTACTACAGCCCCA
>SKEL01000911.1_pt1 | contig 29535 bp, 25 predicted proteins | sample 4826741 | NCBI WGS metagenome assembly SKEL01 (sample SAMN11008810, study PRJNA524170) | human gut metagenome | biome: Human fecal sample; material: Feces; isolation source: fecal sample from pouch patient p33 | host: Homo sapiens | place: Israel: Tel-Aviv | collected 2016-03-22
AATGACGGATAAAAAACAGTACATATTTTGTGGATAAAAAGGATCTCCATATGACTGAAACAGGAAAAGTATTCCTGCGCTATCTGTATAAGCGTTTCTGGTGGAAGGTTATCCACCATAGAAAAAAGCTCTTTCGCATTATCCACAAAAGAGCTGTTGAGACATCAATGAAAAAATTAAAATTCGTCATTTTTACTAATGCCCCCCTGCAAGGGTCTGAACAGTAACATACCGAAAATTACATCAGAAACTTCACAGATAAACTGATTGCATGTTTCGGAAAGTTTTTCTATAATAAATTCAGGTGCAATAAAATTATATTTAGGGATAATGAAAAATGAAGAAAATCTATACTCTGAAACGGGAGCTTACTCTTTTAATGATACTGGCATCTGCGTGTACGTTGCTATCTGTGTGTGCGGTAGTCTTTTATGTTTTTTTCTCATTCTTTTTTCAAAAAACACAGGAAGATATAGAATATGTACTTCGAAATACCAGTCAGCAGTATGAGGCGCATATGCAGTTTATTGAAGATAGTGTGATTGCAATTCGTCATAATACTGTGCTGGATGAGTTTTTTCAGAATACGGAATATGATCTGAATCAGATTGAGCCCCAACTTTCCTATAGCATGGAATTGTTTTCTGAGCGCAATATGGTAGATCGCCAGTTGCCTTTTGTCACAGGAATTTATCTGTTTAACAATAATGATGACTGTATTTACGAACACTATTATGCTACAACTATTGCTGCGGAGCGGGAACTGAAGAGAAAATACGAGAGTATGCAGCAAGAGTTTAAAAGTGAGAAAAATCAATATATTTGTTTTTCAGATAATGAGGAAATGAATATTTTTTTCCGGATTTATGACGACAGTATGGAAGAAAAAGGAACAGGAATCGTACAGATTAGCCAAAATGCAGTGGAAAGAGTTTTGAAAGCGGCAGAGGATTACAATGGTGGTAACTGGGCAGTGTGGGATAAGAATAATCAGATTCTTGCGTTTATGGGAGAAAAATCGCAGGTAAGTAAACTTCAGTCTGCAGGAAATACTTGGAGCGGTACCAAAAATCTGGATGGAATGAAAGTCATTGGTTATGGTAACCCATGTGGTTTTGGAATATGGACGGCAATCAGCGTAAGCTATAATAATATTTTTTCCATTTTAAAACCCACTATTTTTATTATGCTTGTGTTGCTTGTAGTGGTGCTTGTAATCGCATTCCTGGTAGCATATGTGACAAGTTATCGTTTTACTAAGCCGGTTACACAGATGATAGAGAGCATACAGGCTTTTGGAAAACCAGATCTGAATGTACGTATGGAGGATTCTTCCATACGGGAATTTCATGATATGGGAATTGTTTTTAATGAAATGGCAGACCGAATTGAATATCTGATTACTCAGGTTTACGAAAAAGAAATCGTGGCAGCCAGATCTCAGGTGAAATATCTTCAGGCTCAGATAAATCCTCATTTTCAGTTTAATATTCTGGCTATGCTCAGTCTGAAAGCTAAAATGGCAGGAAACGAGGAAGTCTACGATGGGTTGAATGCTTTTTCTAAGCTGATGCAGGGGAAGATTTTTCGTGAAAGAGAAATTAAGATTAAGGTAAAAGAGGAACTGGAAATTGTTCAGTTTTATTTGTATCTTCAAAAGAGTCGCTATCAGGAGAAGCTTTCCTATGAAGTAATCCTGGAGGATGAGAGAATCAACCAGAATCTGATACCCCGTCTTCTTATAGAACCGCTGGTAGAGAATGCTGTTTCGCACGGTCTGGAACCAAAGAGGGAAAAAGGGAATCTGAAAGTGTTGTTATATGAAAAGGAGAAGCTTCATATCTGGGTGAAGGATGACGGAGTGGGGGTAGATCTGAATCAGATTGAAAGAGAAGAAAAGCCATCACAGAGAATAGAACATACCCATGTGGGATGGGAAAATACAAAGAAAATGCTTCGTATTTTGTATGGGGATACCTATGAATTTAATGTATGGAGTGAAATTGGAAAAGGAACTGAAATTGAGATTATAGTTCCGATTGAAAGAGGGGAAAACTATGTGGAAAGTAATAGCAGCCGATGATGAAGCATATATCAGGGAAGCTTTGCAAAAGCTGATCAACTGGGAGAAAATGAACTGTATTCTGGAGAAGACAGCCAGCGATGGTCAGGAACTTCTGGATGAGCTTCAGAAGGAAATACCGGATATTGTGATCACGGATATTAAGATGCCGGGAGCGGATGGTCTGGAGATATGTAAATATTTATATGAAACAAGTCCGGAAACACAGGTGATTATTCTTACCGCATATTCAGATTTTGAGTATGCCAAATGTGCAATTAAATATAGTGCATGTGAATACGTACTGAAAATATCCATCATGGATGAGCTTCCAGGTGCTGTAGAAAAGGCCATTGGGAATCTTTTAAAGCTGAAAAAAGAAATTGAGACAGAGGAAAAACTGAAATCGAATGAGCCGGAATCACTACTTCGTCAGATTGATCAATATGTGGAGAAGAATTATTGTAAAAAGATTACCTTAGATGATATTGCAGATACTTTACATGTGAACCGCAGTTATTTAAGCAGATATTATAAAAATAAAAAGGGTATCAATCTTTTTGAGGATATTTTGAACAGACGTGTAGAGGCTGCGAAAGAATATCTGCGAACTACAGATATGAGAACTTATGAGATTTCAGAGGCTGTAGGAGTGGAGGATGCCGGCTATTTTTCAAAGATGTTCAAAAAAATAACTGGCGTATCTCCAAAAGAATTCAGGAAAAGAGAGCAAAATGAAGAAAAAGAATAAAACCTTAATGGCTGGATTTTTGCTGCTTTTGTTGTTGGCGGTGACGGGGTGTGGGAAGAAAAAAATAGAGCCGGTGACAATTACAATCATTCATGCATGGGGCGGAACCGGTCAGGATCATGTTGCAATGAGAGATATTTATGATGGGTTCCAGAAAGAAAATCAGGATATTGAGGTGCAGTTAATTTCCATGCCTACCAGAGAAGAAATGCTGCGAAAAGTTGAAGACATGATTATGGTTGGAGATATGCCAGATGTGATTTCCTTTGGCGGAATGGGACGAAATACAACGTATGATTTTATTGTACAAAATGATATGGCACTGGATATTATGCAATATCTGAAATCGGATGAGGAATTTGCTGAAGATATTTCCAAAACAAATCTAAACTATTGGACGACGGAAGCTGGACAGCTGTTTACCGTTGCAGATGTACTTTTGTTGAGTGGTGGTTACTGGTATAATGAGGATATTTTGAATGCTGCGGGGGTGAAGGAACTTCCTGAAAGCTGGGATGCTTTCCGGGCAATGTGTTACAAGGTGAGAGAGTGGGCAAAAAGTCAGGAAAATGAGATAAAACCGCTTCAGACTTCGCCAGAAGGCTATCTCTATTTCATAGATCATATGCTATTGGAAAATGGAGCAGGTAACAGTGGGGATTGGAATACAAAAGCACAGACATCATTAAACGACTTAAAAGAAATTTATGCATATTCTACTTCGGAAAATGCAGAATATAGTTATCTGGATGAAACCAGACTATTTAATGAAGGAAAGCTGGCAGTTTATGTAAATGGTGTGTGGGGTGCCTCCATGATTTCAGAGAACATCAATGCCAAATATGCCTTACTTCCTACATTTTCAGAGAAAAAGATGTCCTGTGAGTCGGCATGTCTTGGCTATGTCCTTGGAAAAAGCCAAAATGAACAAAAGGAGGAGGCCTCTGTCCGCTTTCTGAAATATATGTTAAGTAGAAAAGTGCAGACCAGAATTCTGGAGGAGACGGAGCAGATTCCAGCTAATAGTCAGGTGGTTCTGGATACTTATAAGGAGGATATGCCACGACTGTTTCAGGCAGCCTCTCTTGTGCTAAGTGCACAGAATAAAATTGAAGTTCCGGATAATCTGTGGTCAGCAAGTCAGAAAAGTTATTTTACAGAAAATATTTTCCGGGAGCTTACAAATAAAGTTTCCCCGGAAATCTTTTTAGAACATTTAGGCGAAATGAAAATATAGGACAAAAGTTACAAATAAAACAGAACAGAAATAATAAAAACAGGGAAAATATTGCCAGGTGGTAAATATTTTCCCTGTTTTTATTGTGAAAATATCAATAAAAATCTGTAAAATACAAATCATGTTCATTCAAAAATACCAAAAATAACGATAGAATAAGAACAGTTAAAGCAAAGACATATAAATTATGAAGGAGGATTTTTAAAATGAAGAAAAAGATGGTAAGTGTTTTACTGGCAGCAGCAATGGGGACTACTGCACTGGTTGGTTTCGGAACAACTGCTTATGCAGATGACAATGTTCTGGAATTTTATCACGGATATTATCAGGATGAGAGCGAGTGGGCAGCAGCACAGGTAATGAGAGATATTTATGATGAATTTGCCAAGGAACATGCAGATGATTCTGTTACTTTCAAACCTATTGCAGTAGAGAACAGAGATGACATTGTAAGTGCTCAGGTTGCTGGCGGTTCATTCCCGGATCTGGTAGATATCGGAGGCGGTGGAGTTCCGCAGGCTGCACTTTCCCAGAATCTTGTTTACGATCTGAAGCCATATATCGATGAGAACGGACTTCAGGATGCAGTAGGACTGAATTATACACAGCATGACGTAGACGGCCATATTTATGCAGTGCATGATCAGATTGAGAGCCGTGGCTTATGGTATAATTCTGATATTTTTGAGAAGGCGGGAATCACAGAGGATGCATTTGCTGATTGGGATTCCTTTGGAGAAGCGATGGAGAAAATCCGCGGTTTAGATGAAGATGTTTATGGATATATTGCAGGACAGGGCTCCAGTTATATTGTAAATACGGTTATGGCTTCTACAGAGGAAGGCCGAAAAATGCTGGAAAATGAGCTGACAGAAGATACGATTAATTCAGATGAATTTGCAAACGCTTTCAAGACAGCTGCAAGCCTGGACCAGGCAAATGGTTCTGAGCATACAACAGACGATAATGGAAATCTTATGGCTGAATTTAACACAAATGGAAAAGCTGGAGTCCTTTTTAATGGCGTATGGAATGCAAGCGGAATTGATGATTCTTTAACAGATGCAATTGAACCTTCTTTATTCCCTGGAAACACTGCGATTGCTTCTGCCGGCGGCGGACTTGCTGTTGCAAATAACATGAGTGATGAGAAAACAGAACTTGCACTTGAATTTATCAAATATATGACAAGTACTGAGGTTCAAGAAAAGATATTTACAGGCGTACAGGCAAACCCATGTAATACAACTGTAGACTTAAATTCGCTGGCTGAAAGCAGTGATGATGCAGCAACTAAAAAGCTTGCTCAGGCTTGCTCACAGGTAAATGAAGCTGACACTGTAGTAATTGATATGAACTATACCTGGGGCTCTGATGTTGACAAAGCTATTATCAATGCATTGATGGAGTGTGCAGTATCAGGAACAGATATTGATGCAAGATTTGCTGCACTGCAGACAGAACTGATCGCACTGGTTGCTTAACTGGAAGGAACACAGAAGATAGCTGTGGTAAACAGAAACTATGAATGAAATAAAAGAGGGAGGGAGGAATCCCTTCCTTTTTGGAGGTATCGATTTGAAAAATCAAAATGCTGTGAAAAAAAGAAAGACGAAACTAAATACACGAAAAAAAGGCTTTATCATTGCATTTCTTGCACCTACGCTGATTGCGTTTTGTATATTTTATCTGTATCCCATTATTACAGTGTTTATCACATCTTTTTGTAAATGGGATTATACAAATATTACCAGCCCGGAATTTTTCGGATGGAGCAATCTATGGGACAATTATGATTATATTTTTAATAAATATCCTTTTTTTTGGGAAGCTTTGAAAAATTCTACCACTTGGGCATTACTGGGAGCTGTAGTGCAAATTCCCGTTGCAACATTGATCGCGCTGGCTTTGTCCAGAAAAGTAAAAGGTATTAAATTCATACGAAATATATATATTATTCCGAATATGATTTCAACTGCTGCAATGGGTATCATATTTTTGCAGTTATATAATCCATCTTACGGAATTATTAATCCGATTATTCGTCTTTTTAATAAAAACTTTAATGATAATATTTTGCTTTTGAAAGGACCTGCTTTTGCAGCAATGACTTGTGCGTATATTTTCTTTACCGGAACGACTACGTTGATGATTCTGGGAAATATTATGGCGGTGCCGGAAGAAATAAGAGAAGCAGCCATGTTAGATGGAGCAAGCGGTCTGAGACAAGACTGGCATATTACCATTCCTATGATTAAAGGGACTTTGAAAACAGTGTCTGTTCTTGCAGCCACTTCTGGCTTTCTTCTTTATAACGAGGTTTATTTCCTGACAAAAGGAGCAGCAGGGACCTACAGTATCAGTTACATTATCCGCGAGCTTGCGATTACCAGTCCAAGAACTCAGTTTGGTCGCGCTAATGCGGTGGCTATGATTCAGATTCTTGCGGGAATGGTGATTATTCTGATGATCAATTTTGTATATAGTCTTTCCTTTAAGAAAGAGAAATAGTAAGAAAAGAGGGAAAATATGAAAAAAACAAATACCAGGAAAGGTGTCAGCAGTATGCCGACAGGAACAAAAATTGTGACTTACATCTGTCTTGCGTGGGCTCTGATCGTGGCGCTGATTCCTTTGGGATGGCTGATTCTTTCCAGTCTGAAAAAAGATCCTATGGCAAGACCTGGCTTCCAACTGCCGGAATCCATCTGCCTGGACGGCTATGTTTCTACATTTAGAGATTTACATGTTTTGAGATATTTTGGAAATAGTTTATTTGTTGCAGGTATTTCGGTTTTAATTAGTGTTATTATGATTTCCATGTCTGCCTATGTGGTGGCGAGGATGGAATTTAGGGGAAAAGCTCTGGTGAATGTGCTTTTGTATTCTACAATGTTTATTCCTGCAACTGCACTTACCTATCCGGTGTATAACCTGGTGAATCGTCTGCATCTATATGATACCAGGTCAGCTCTGATTCTAATCTATTCTTGCAGTGGAATTGCAGTCAGTTTTTTTGTAATAAAGAATTATTATGACAATATTCCAAGGGAACTTGAAGAGGCCGCCAGAATCGATGGCTGTGGTTATGTACAGACATGGATAAAGGTGATTTTTCCCATTGCGCGTCCGGGAATTATGACCGCTGCTGTGCTTGCGTTTTTGAATAATTGGAACGAGTATTACTGGGCATCTCTTGTGTTGATTACAAGAGAAAAACTGACAGTTCCTGCGTTATTGTCTACTTTTACAACTGCATTCAATACCAATTACAATGGACTGTTTTCTGCCATGGTGATTATTATTTTGCCACCTGTACTTCTGTATTGTATTTTCAGTAGATTTTTCATTGAGGCACTTTCCGGCGGAGCAGTAAAAGGATGATAGGAGGACAGAGATATGAATGAAGAAATAAGACAGCGTACCAGATGGTTTATGGAGGCAAGATTCGGCATGTTTATCCACTGGGGATTGTATTCTATCCCGGCATGTGGTGAGTGGATGATGTCAGAAAAAGAGATGACAACAGATGAGTACCACAAATATTTTGAGCAGTTTAATCCTGTTGATTATGATCCAAAGAAATGGGTTCACTTGGCGAAAAAGGCGGGAATGAAGTATGCAGTTCTTACTGCAAAGCATCATGACGGTTTCTGTCTGTTTGATTCCAAACTGACAGATTACAAGGCGACAAACACAAAGGCGGGAAGAGACTTGGTGAAAGAATTTGTGGAGGCTTGTCGCGAAGAAGGATTAAAGGTTGGCTTGTATTTTTCCATTATTGACTGGCATCATCCTGACTTTCCGAAATACGGAGACAGACAACATCCTATGAGAAATAATCCGGCATATCAGGATGAAAAGGTTGATTTTGACAGGTATCTTGCGTACATGCATGGACAGGTAAAGGAACTCGTAACAGGATATGGCAAGCTGGATCTCCTGTGGTTTGACTTTTCCTATGATGATATGACAGGAGAAAAATGGAAGGCTACAGAATTGATTAAAATGGTTCGAAGCTATCAGCCGGATGTGATTATCGACAATCGTCTGGAAGGAGCGGGGGATAACCATGGCAGCATTACAACTGATGAACCGTTGATTTATAGTGGAGATTTTGCCAGTCCGGAGCAGATTATTCCGCCAAATGGTGTGTGCGATAATAAAGGGGAGCCTATTCCATGGGAACTTTGTGCGACAATGAATAACCACTGGGGATACTGCAATTTTGATCATCAATACAAGACACCTCAAATGCTTGTGCGCAAGCTGGTGGAGTGCGTTAGCAAGGGCGGAAATATGATACTAAATGTAGGACCGGATGCCCGGGGGAATATTCCGGAGGAAAGTGTACAAATTTTTACAGAAGTAGGAAAATGGATGGAAAAAAATGGAGAAAGCATTTATGCCTGTGGAATTTCAAAGTTCGAGAAGCCGGAATGGGGAAGATACACACAAAAAGGAAATACGATTTATGCTCATGTTTATGAGACTCCACTAGGGGCGTTGCCTTTGTATGGAATCGGACCGGATAAATTAGAATCTGTTACATATCTTGCCGACGGAAGTGAGGTAAATAGGGGAGAGGCCTGGAATACAGTGCTGTACCCGGATGTGGCGTTTGTGTCATTTGGAGAAAATCCTGTATTTACTTATTCTCTGCCGGATGAAAAGGATACTGTTTTGAAAATTCGTTTACGACAGGGGTGAAACTGAAAATGAAAAAAGTAACTGGTATTTTGATTGGAGCGGGTCTCAGGGGAGGCTATGTATATTCTCAGTATGCAATAGATCATCCAGATGAATTCCAGGTGGTAGCAGTCGCAGAGCCAGATAAAGAGCGTAGAGAAATGTTTGCGGCCAGACATCACATTCCACCAGAATTATGTTTTGAAAGTTATGAGAAGATGCTGGGTAAAGAGAAAATGGCAGACTGTGCAATGGTTTGCACACAGGACAAAATGCATTATGAACCTGTTGCGATAGCAATGGAAAAAGGTTACCACGTACTCTGTGAAAAACCGATGTCTCCGAAGAAAGAGGAAATTATTAATATGGGAAAGATGGCGAAGAAATATAATAGGATTCTGTCTGTGTGTCATGTACTTCGATATTCACCATTTTTCTCAAAGATAAAGGATTTACTGGAATCGGACAGAATTGGCAGACTAATGACTATTCAACATATAGAAGAGGTTGGCTACTGGCATTATGCTCATAGTTTTGTAAGAGGTAACTGGCGGAATGCAGAAGAGACCAGTCCTATGATTTTGCAGAAATGTTGTCATGATATGGATATTATGCTATGGCTGGCAGACAGCAGATGTGGAAGTATCAGTTCTTTTGGTGAATTGTCTTATTTCAAGGAAGAGAATGCGCCAGAGGGAGCTCCTTACTATTGTTTGGATGGATGTCCTTACAGGGATGAGTGTGCTTTTTATGCACCACGTTTTTATCTGAAACATCCGAAGGCAGTAGATGATGGCCTGGTTTATGCAGTAACTGATAATACAGATCCGTCTCATGTACTGGAAACTTTGAAAAAAGGTCCTTATGGAAGGTGTGTGTTCCATTGCGATAATACGGTTGTAGATCATCAAACGGTTGATATAATGTTTGAAAATCAGGTAACGGCTTCTTTTCTTATGACAGCATTTACTAATCAGTGTGCAAGACGAATCCGTCTTATGGGGACAAAAGGAGAAATAAAAGGTGATATGGATGCGGGTATCATAGAGATTACAGATTTTGTAAGTGGCGATCAGGAGAAAATAATGCTTCACACCCCTGCCCAAGGTCACAATGGAAGTGATATAAGTATGATGCGTGATTTTGTCCGTATGATTGGGGAGGGAAAAAAGGGAAAAACAGACGCGGCTGTTTCTGTGGAGAGTCATCTTATGGCATTGGCGGCAGAAGAAGCTCGTGTAAAGAAAGAAGTTTTGGATTTCAGAGGATTTTGTCAATGAAGTTAAGTGAATTTTCGGAAGTAATTAATAGTTTTGATTTTGACGGTGAGCTTGAAGAGGTGAGAAAATTTGGAAGTGGTCATATTAATGAGACATACTGTGCTGTTTTTACTACAAAAACAGGACGGAAGCGCTATATTCTCCAGAAAATGAACAAGCATATTTTTCGGGATCCTGTTGGGCTTATGGAAAACATCAGTGGTGTTACTTCCTGGTTAAAGAAAAAAAATCTGGAAAATGGCGGGGACACAGAGCGCGAAACTTTGAATATTGTGAATGATCGGACAGGAACTCCCTAAAGAAGGGGAATACTGGAGAGTCTATTTGCTTATTGAAGATGCTACCTGTTATGATCAAGTGCAAAGCGATGAAGATTTTTATCAGAGTGCCTTTGTGTTTGGCAATTTTCAGCGACTATTGGCAGACTATCCGGCAGAAACTCTTCATGAGACCATTCCGGATTTCCATAATACGGTGAAGCGTTTTGCCGATTTTAAAAAGGCTGTGGAAGAAGATGCATGTGGACGCGCAGCAGATGTTCAAAAAGAGATTTTGTTTGTTTTGGAAAGAGAGCAATTGACGCATACATTTGTAGATTTTCAGGAGACTGGTAGACTGCCACTTCGTGTGACACACAATGATACCAAATTGAACAATATTATGATTGATAATAAGACTCGCAGGGGAATTTGTGTTATTGACCTGGATACAATAATGCCGGGACTTTCCTTGAATGATTTTGGTGATTCTATCCGTTTTGGTGCAAGTACAGTGGCGGAGGATGAGCAGGATACTTCTAAAGTTTTCTGTGATCTTCATTTGTTTGAAGTGTATGTAAAAGGATTTTTGAAGGGATGCGGCGGTGCTCTTACAGAACTGGAAGTGGAATTGCTTCCAATGGGTGCTATTCTGATGACTTTTGAGTGTGGAATACGTTTCCTGACAGATTATCTGGAGGGAGATAACTATTTCCAGATTCATCGTGATAATCATAATCTTGATCGTGCCAGAACTCAGTTTAAGCTGACTGTGGACATGGAACAGAAATTATCTGAGATGAAAGCTATTATTGAAAAATATAAATGAAGACTAATTTCTGGCTACCCAAATTGATAAATACATTTAGCAGTCTGGAAGTTGAAAAATGGCTACAAACCTATTGAATACGGTGAAATAGCCATTTTTTTGTGCCATTTTAGAGAAAGGGATAGGCATGTGTGGTTAAAGAAAAGGAAAACTTTTCATGGAAAATTTGTAACTGTATTTTGATAAAAATCTTTAAGAAACAGATTTGAAATGTTACAATGACAAAATAAAAATATAATTATATAAAAAGCGCTTAATTTGTATGATAGCAGCCGAAATCAAAGGAGGAAAAACTATGTATCAGTCACTTGTGGACTTGGTGGAATCGCGCTTGCAAAGCATGGAAAAAGCCGTGCAATCAATGCAGAGAATCCTCACGGAGAAAAAGGAAAGGGCGGAATGGCAGCAAGCCATCTGGGACCGTCAAGAAAAGGAAGCCCTTGTCTAAGAGATATAGAACCAGGTGCAATTGTAACTCTGGCAGAAATGGAAGGACCGGGAGAAATCAATCATATCTGGATTACAGTAGATAATAAGACTACAGATGCAGATTGCTTTGTATTGAGAGATCTGGTTATCAGAATGTACTGGGATGATGAAGAAACACCATCTGTAGAGAGCCCTCTTGGAGATTTCTTCTGTTGCGGGTTAGGAAGGGAATGTATTGTGAATTCTGTGCCAATGGCAGTTGTGCCAAGCAGAGGGTTTAACTGTTATTTCCCGATGCCATTTAAGAAAAAAGCGAAGATTACACTGGAAAATCAGCATGCAAATAAAATTCCAGCATTTTTTTACCAGGTAGATTACTGTCTGTATGATGAACTTCCGGAAGACATTACTTATTTCCATGCGCAGTGGAGAAGAGAGCGCCTGACAAAGAAGCAGAAAGATTACACGATTCTGGATGGCGTAAAAGGAAAGGGACATTATGTAGGAACTTACATCGCATTGACTACACTGGAACGTTACTGGTGGGGTGAGGGAGAAGTGAAGTTCTATATTGACGGAGATGAGGAATATCCGACAATCTGTAGAACTAATTCTGAGGATTATTTCGGTGGTTCCTGGAGCTTTGCGAAACAGGTAGATGGAAAAACAGTGGAGCAGACTTACAATACCCCATATCTGGGATACCCTTATTATTCAGCACATGATGAACTGATCCATAATCCTTATCACAATGACGATTGTCCTCCGATGAGAGGATTTTACAGATGGCATATTCAGGATCCAATCTGTTTCGACGAGAATCTTCGTGTGACGATCCAGCAGATTGGAGTGGGATACAGAGGAATGTTTGAAAGACAGGATGATGTGGCGAGTGTTGCGTACTGGTATCAGACACTTCCACATGCACCATTTGCATCATTGATGTCAAAAGAGGACAGATGGCCACGATAAGCTTACTGGGCACGGAGTGAACAGTAACGAGAGGTTTTTGGTATATGAAAAAATATATTGAGCATATTGCAGATAAAAACTGCATATGATATAATGCCAATAGGCAAAGAACGAAATAAATGTCTAATACAGGCGAAAGCCCCTGGTACTGCAATACCGAGGGCTTTCTTTGTGTGCTTTTACGGTACACGAACCGAGGCTAGTTGCTGTTATTTATTCCTGTCTAACCATTTGCAGATATAGTGGCAGGCTATACTAGTACAGCGAATATTAAGTAACTGCTATATTGACTTGTCTGATTTTTCATCTGCGGCGTTGGCGTCAATCGCCGTAGCCACCGCTACACCTCATCCCTCCTTTCTGTGAATAATCACAAAATTGAGATTCTTTTCTTTTTTTTCATACCTGGGAAAAGTCTGTGGTAGAATATTGAAAAGTATTAAGTATCAGTACTGTGCATAGATTACTTGGTGAATATCTGTATTGGAGGAAATAGACTATGCAGAATATATTAGTTGTAGAAGACGATTATGATCTGAATCAGGCAATTTGTTATTCTTTGAAAAAGTCAGGATATGGAGTTTATGGTGTGACTTTTATGGAGAAAGGAAAACAGACTTTTATTGAGAATCAGATAGATCTAATCCTTTTGGATGTGAATCTTCCAGATGGCGAGGGATTCTCTTTTTGCCAGTGGGTAAAAAAGCAAAGAGAAGTTCCGGTCATTTACCTGACAGCCAGGGATATGGAGGAGGATGCTCTGGCAGGATACGAATCCGGAGCAGAAGATTACGTTACAAAACCATTTTCGATGAAGATTTTACTTAGAAAAATCGATGTCATTTTAAAAAGAACTGCGTCGGCCAACCATCGGATTTTTACAGATGAGAATTTATATATAGATTTGGATAATGCACGAGTGATGGTAAAAGGTCAGGAAAGTTCTGTTACACCGACAGAATACCGTCTGCTTTGTCAATTCCTTATGAACCGGGGGCAGCTCCTGACTTATGATCTGTTATTGGAACGGTTATGGGATAGTGGAGGACAGTTTGTGGACAGGCACGCATTGGCAGTAAACATAAATCGCCTGAGAGGAAAGATCGAAGATGAGAATCACAGATATATTTCAAATGTATACGGGATGGGGTATCAATGGATTGGCTGATGTATATCATAATGATAATTTTATTTGCAGCAGTACTGGTATTGTTATGGAAAAATTACCGGATAAAAAAAGAAGCGAAGTTGTTTGCTGAAAAGGTGGAAGATGCTCTGGATGCTATCGTAACGGGAAAAGAATGGAACATGGAAGAAGAATTGGAGGATAGCCTCTGGGGAAGAACAGGAACACAATTAGCGAAAGCCGGGAACGTATTTCGGAAAAAAGAAGAAGACGGTTTTCGTGAGAAAGAAAGAGTAAAGGGATTGATTTCTGATATCTCCCATCAGACAAGGACGCCCATTGCCAATATTAAACTATACCTGGAACTTCTTGAGGACGAGGAGGTTTCGCAAAACGGTCAGGAGTTTTTGGGAAAAATCAAAGGGCAGATGGAAAAAATTGATTTTTTAATGCAGAGCATGGTAAAAATGTCAAGGCTTGAAACGGGAATTCTGCAAATACATAAGGAAGACAAAAATCTATACGAAACAATCCGCCATGCAGTTGCCGATGTGGTTCCGGAGGCGGCGTTGAAGGGGATTGATCTATATGTGAACTGCGAAGAAAATATGATGATCCGCCATGACAGCAAATGGACGGAGGAAGCAATTTATAATATTCTGGATAATGCACTCAAGTATACCGAACCCGGTGGAAAGATCCATATTCAGACAGAAAGACAGGAATTATTTTTTAAGATCAGCATTTCCGATACTGGAAAAGGGATTGCACCGGAGAGGCAGGCAGAGATCTTTACAAGATTTTACCGTGAGCCGGAGGTTCATGATAAACCAGGGGTTGGGATCGGATTATATCTTGCAAGAACAATCATGGAACTTCAGAAGGGCTACATAGAAGTACAGTCTGAAGTGGGAAAAGGAGCGTGTTTTCGCCTGTATTTTCCAGTGAATGAACCGTAACATAATCGGCAGGGCTTGTCACAATTCTGTGATAATTAAAAATTGAGACAGGTTTGTGATTTTTGTGAGATATTCTATGAAAAGGGTAAAAAGATCTTTTGACCCTGATATCATGAAATGTCAAAAAGGAGACAAGCCAATGAGAGAATACATTGTAGAGACAAAGAACTTAAAGAAATACTATCAAATGGGTGCAAATACGGTAAAGGCATTGGATGGCGTAGATTTTCGTGTGAAAGATCAGGAATTCGTTGCTATTATCGGAAAAAGCGGATCCGGGAAAAGTACACTTTTGCATATGCTGGGTGGATTGGATGTGCCAACAGAAGGGGAAGTGTTGGTAGAGGGTAAGTGCCTTCTGGGGCTGAAAAAAGAACAGCTTGCCATATTCCGCAGAAGAAAGATCGGGTTTATTTTTCAGAATTATAATCTTGTCCCGGATCTTAATGTATATGAGAATGTCATTCTTCCGGTGGAACTGGATGGGAGAAAGGTTGATGTGGAGTATGTGGATGGGATACTGGAACTTTTAGGGCTGTCAGAGAAGAGGGAAGCTCTTCCTGGAACATTATCCGGTGGACAGCAGCAGAGGGCTGCGATTGCCAGGGCGCTTGCGGCGAAGCCCGCCATTATTCTGGCTGATGAACCGACGGGAAATCTGGATTCGGTTACCAGTCATGATGTACTTGGACTTTTGAAAATGGCAGCAAGACAGTTCAGCCAGACCTTGATCCTGATCACTCATGACAGAGACATTGCGCAGCTTGCAGATCGTATCGTACATATTGAGGACGGAAAGATTGTAGGAGATACCAGGAAGGGAAGTGATTCCTATGCTTAAGAATCCGAATCAGAAAGTGATCAAAAGGATGGCAGGGAATGCTCTAAAAGTAAACAGGAGAAAGACCATTACTCTGTTCCTTGCGGTTCTTCTTTCTTCCTTTTTGGTATTCACAATATTCACAGTTGGAGATTCTTATTTTAGGCTTCAGAAAATTCAAAATATCCGTATGTCAGGAGCTGAGTTTGATGCAATTATGTATGGAGTGACGGATGAACAGAGGCAAATGTGTGAGAACAACCCGGATATCGTTCTGACAGGTACGGTGGGAGTCTGTGGATGGGTAGAAAAAACAGATCAGGATTCCACACCTGATGTGGGACTGATCTGGGCAGATGATGGATATTGGACACAGATGATGGAGCCGGTCAGAGAAAAGCTAGAAGGAAGATATCCGACAGCTTTGAATGAGATAATGGTAACAAAATCCGCTTTAAAAGAATGTGGTTACGAAGATCTTGAGGTAGGCGATACCCTTGCTATGTCTTATGGAACATATGAGGGAATCTTTACAGGGACTTTTCGAATCTGTGGGATCTGGGACGGATATGGATCCAAGAAACAGTTTTATGTCTCGAAAGAATTCTATGACCAATCGGGATGGAAGCTTTCGCAGGCAGCTTCCGGTCGTTACTTTATGGATTTTAAGCAGAAAATAATGACAAAAACAGAGCAGAATGTTTTTATCGAAAGTATGAATCTTGGAAAGCAGCAGAATCTTTTCTTCATGGAAGATCTTGGCGCATCGGTTCAGATATTGGCAGGCCTTATTGGCTTGATTGCAGTTACCTGTTTGTGTGCATATCTGCTTATTTATAATATTATGTATCTTTCTGTAGCTGGAAAAGTTCGTTATTATGGTCTGCTTCAGACGGTCGGAATGACGGAAAAGCAGATAAAAAGGATGATGAAGGAACAGATGCTTCTGATCGGATCTGCAGGGACAGTACTTGGATGTCTGTCAGGTGGGATGGTATCCTTTTTCCTGATTCCTGTTGTTGTAAAATCACTTGGAATCAAAAGTGGCTATGTTGGAGCAGATATGGTTCGTTTTCATCCGGCAGTTCTGCTGGCAACCATCTTACTGGTTGGGGTTACTATCTTTCTGGCCAGCCAAAAACCGACAAAAATGGCAGCAGATATCTCTCCAATAGAAGCGCTTGGTTATCGTCCGACCCACAAAACCGCAAAAGAAAGAAAAACAGGAAAGGGGAAAATAATAGCAAGACTTTCCCTGGAGCAGTTTACAAAGGATAAGAAAAGAACTGCGGTGGTACTGTTGTCTTTGGCAGCCAGTCTGTCTGTGTACCTTTGTGTTGTGACCATGCTGGACAGCCAGGTAGCAAGAACCATAGTGTCAAATTATATGGATACGGATATGGTCATTAAAAATGATACGGCATGTAAAGAAAAATCAGAAGACAGAAGAGACATTCTGGATGATTCTTTCGTGAAGTCAATCAAAGAAAATGCCGGAGTCTCTGAAACACATTCTGTGATATTTGCCGAGATTACAGTTCCATGGGAACCGGATTTTGCTGAGATGTGGATGAAAGAATTTTACGCAAAGTGGATGAGCATTCCATATAGTAAGGAAAAGGACGAGTATCAGAATCATCCTGAGAATTTTGGATCCTCTCTGATTGGAATTGATGAACAGGAATTTGATTATTTAAATAACAGTCTTACGCATCCGATAAATAAAGAGGACTTCCTTTCGGGAAAAGTATGTATTGTTTATCGAAATGGTTTGGATCTTTCAGATGCTGACATAATAGGAAAAAATGTGACATGTGCTTTGTATGAAGATCAACAAACGACAAAAACTTTTACCATAGAAGGAGTTACGGACGAGAATTATTATACAGCACTCCTTGGATACCCACCGACGATTATAGCCAGTGATCAGGTGGTGAAAACATTTGCCAATCATCCAATTACACTAAAGACCAGCATAAAATATCACAAGGAATATGATAGAGATACAGAGCAAGAAATTCTGTCGTTATTAGAAGAAAGTGACAATGCAAAAGACTTTTTCTGGGAATCCAAAATCGAAGATGCGGATGAGATTGAAAAAGCACAGGGCAATATGCCGCAACTGGGAATCGGGATTGTGTTGATTCTGGCTTTTATCGGAATCATGAACTACATGAACACCTTTGTAGTAAATGTGCAGAGCCGGATGACGGAGCTTTCGGTTATGGAGAGTATCGGGATGACCCCGAAGCAGCTTCTTGGAATGCTGGTCAGGGAAGGAGTTCTCTATGCAGGTGGCGCATGGCTTGTTACGCTAACAGTAGGAATGGGAGTAACGTATCTTCTTTATGAATCAATGAATTATCGGGGGATTGCTTTTTCAGTGCCATTACTTCCACTTTTATTTGCAGTGGGAATCAGTTTTCTGGTTTGTACTATGGTTCCAGTGCTTACCTGGATTATTTTGGAAAAGAATGGAACTGTTGTTGAGAGGATTAAAGGAGTTGAGTGATTTGATCAGGAGTAAAAACAGTGAGTTTGTGGCACTTCTTAAGCAGGCAAACACAGACAGCTCCAAGCTGGTGCAGAAATAGAATTTCCTGCAATCTTCGGATTTGTACCATGGAGACATCATGTGGAAATAGTAAAAGATACTTATGATTTCGGCTTTGTATCACTTCCTATAGGATATGATGAGGAAGAGTTGGAAGATGCATTAGAGCAGAATATTACACGCTTCTTGTTAGAGCTTGGATCAGGATTTGCCTTTATAGGAAGACAGAAAGAGATTATTGTCGCTGGTAAAACAAGAAAAATAGATATGCTCTTTTATCATATTAAGCTTCGCTGTTATGTAGTTGTTGAACTTAAAGAAGTATCATTCGAACCAGAGTTTGCAGGAAAACTTAACTTCTATGTAAATGCGGTCAATGAGTTAATGAAATCAGAATCCGATAATCCAACAATTGGTCTTCTGATATGTAAAGATAAGGATCAGACAGAGGTTCAGTGGGCTTTTCAGGGAATAGAGACACCTATGGGAGTTGCAACTTACGATAATATACGCTTACAAGAAATAAAATCGTAGTTGCCATCGGAGGAAGCTATTCAGAAACGATTAGAACAGGCAGAAGAAGAATATATCTTAAAACTAAAAGAAAAGAATAAATAATCCAGTAAGGATTATCACATAAGCCATTTGGACTAACCATTCAGATGGCTATTTTTTTACCCTTTTGGGGTAATGGATGTAGAAAGAAGGTGAGAAAATAGAAAATCAAAAAGGTCGATGACAAGACTATGGTGATCTGCAAATTCCGGCTCATCGGTCGGAATATACACTGTTCACTCCGTTCACAGTAACGTAGCAAAAATTTCATTCCAGATTGCCTGCGGCAATGGGATTTTGGCTTGTATGTCTCGGGATAGTGGTGTGTGAACAGTAACGCGAAGGCTGCAAAAGTAATAAGCAGTAGGAGACTGTACTTGACATATGAAGGTTCTTATACTATATTATATTTAATAATTAGGTTAAATGTTAAATGAAAGGCTGTGATGAACTATTGGGATTACAGGATACACTGAAAGCACTGGCAGATCCAATACGACGTGAGATTTTAAATTTGTTAAAGGGCGGACGGCTTTCAGCAGGAGAGATATGTGAACATTTTTCAGTGACGGGGGCGTCTATATCCAGACATCTGGCAATATTAAAGGATGCTGATCTGATCAGGAGCAAAAGGGAAGGAAAATTTATTTATTACGAACTAAATACTTCTGTATTGGAAGATGTTATGTTGTGGATCACAGACTTAAAGGGGGCATCGGATCATGAAGGAAATGATTAAAAAATATAAAGGTACATTGATCTGTTCTGTACTGGTAATGCTTGCAGGAATTTTGGTGGGTTTTACGATGGCGCAGAGCATATGGATAAACGTGTTTTTTGTAGTGACAGATTGTATACTGGTGACAATCATCTTTTATGACAACAGGAACAGACAGCAGAGCAGCAAGGTTATAGGGATGGTCATATGGATAATACCTGTTACCGCATTAATCTATAATGGTATGGCAAGACTGATCAGTATGGATGCGGATAGTGAGAATCTGTTTATGGCAGTAATTTACTTTGGAACAGGATTACTGCTTATGATCATAGGAAATTATTTGCCGAAGGTGAAACAGAATAACACCATAGGAATCAGGGTTGTATGGACACTGCAGGATGAAGAAAACTGGAGTGCAACTCATAGATTTAGTGGAAAATTATGGGTGGCATCAGGTGTCCTATGTATGCTTTGCGGCCTTTTTGGAGAAAGCATTGCTGCTTTGGTTTTGTATATTGTGAGCATTATGGCTGCTGCAATTGTCAGCATTCTTTATTCTTATCTTTTTTATAAGAAAAAAATGGCAGCCGGAGAAAAATTAAAAATCCAGTATAACAAGAAGACAATCGTGATATATGTAATCGTATCAGTTTTTGTCGTAATATTTACTATATGGACTTTGTTCTGGGGTGGTATTGATATCAGTTTCCATGATAATGATTTTACTGTTGAGGCACAGGGATGGAGTGATTATACAGTGGATTATGAGCAGATTGACAGTATCTCATACAAAGAAAATTTATTTCAAAATGGGAATGATCGCAGAACAAATGGTATGGGAAACCTGAAGTATGGTATGGGAAATTTCAGAAATGATATTTATGGAGATTATATCCGCTACACCCATGCATCCTGCCACTCATATGTAGTTATGGATATAGGCGGAAAAATATTGGTGGTAAATGGCGCAGATGACTCAGAAACAAAGAGAATCTATGATACGCTCATAGAGAAATGTCAGATGAATTAGTGTGTGTTTAATTATAAAAAAGACCTTTTTGTATGTATGGCTGGTGCTGTAAGAGTACAGTTACGATGCGTGACAGGGCTGCGCGGTCGCGGGAGCGTCCAGCTCTGTCATGGCGCGGCGCACTGCAAGCTGCTCCAGCGTCCTGCCAAGGTCCTTTTCGCCGGAAAACACGCTTGTCACGCGATAGAGGGTCTTGCCGATCCTGACCTCCTTATAAGAGGCGACCGGCTCTTTGGATGTTTTTGTTCGGTGTTGCGGTCGAATCCAAATGGAGAGCGGCGGGGAGCGGCAGCCCACGGCGAAGAAGTGCGGCGGCAAGCCGCAACAGCGACACCTCCCGTACTCTTTTGTCATAGACTGATTTCCTTTCTGCTCAAATCGGATAGAAATGGCGAAAGGCGGTTGTTCAAAAGAGCAACCGCCTTTCCTGACGAATGAAACCGAAAAGGGGCGCGGGGCTATTTGCCCGCGCCCCTAAAGGTGAGCCTGTTTACTTTTCGATGATTTGCAGCGCTTCTTCCTCACGCCGCCGCCTGATCTGCCATGTGGTCAGCGCAAGGCATCCGGCAAGAGATGTACAGAGGGAGATCCCCCACAAGCCTTACACGCTGCTGTCGCCGGTCTTTGGGATTTGCAGCCGCTTCGGGTCGATCCAGCCCATCAGACCGCCGGGAGCCTTGCCCTGCACCAGCTTATACTTCTCAATGAAGCGGTGGAGCATGGCGGCGATCTCAGCGCGGGTCGCCGTGCCCTGCGGGTCAAGCAGATTGCCGGATTTTCCCTTCACAAGGCCGCTGCCGATCGCCCATTGCATCGCCGTCTTTGCGTAATCCGTGATCTTGTCCGCGTCCTTGAACTTGTCCAGATCTCCCTTGACGGTCAGATCGTAGCCCTTGTAGTCTGCGTAGCGGTAGAAGATGGCTGCAAGCTGTTCGCGGGTGATGGGATCGTCCGGGCCAAACTTGTCTTTGCCGTAGCCCGCGAAAATGCCGTTCTCCGCCGTCCATGTGATCGCGTCAGCGTACCACTTTCCGGCCTCCACATCGGTAAAGCTGTTTTTGCCCTTCGGTACGGGGCTGCCCTCCATGCGCCAGAGAATGGTCGCCATCATGCCGCGCATCACCGTCCCATGCGGACTGAACAGGGTCTTGCTCGTACCGAGCATCAATCCGTTTTCGTAGACGAACATCACATCGCCGTAGAACCAGTCCTTTTCAGAAATATCGGTAAAGGGATTCACGTCTGTGCCCGGATTTTCGTCCACGCGCCAGCCTGCATACACGGTCATATCCTTCGTCAGATAAACACCGGAAACCTTGTTCGTCAGGCTGCGTTCGCTGTACCAGCCGATAAAGGCATGTCCACGCCAGGTCGGGACGTACTTTGTCAGGTCAATGTAGGTATTGTACGTTCCCTGCACGCTGGGAATATCACTGCCGCCGCCTGTTTCAAAGCGCAGCGTGTAGTAGGTGACGGGTGGATTGTAGCCGCCGCCACCGCCGCCGGTGTAGGTCCAGTGGGCGTAGACGGTGGCATTTGCATGGAATACGGTATCCGTCGTGATCTTTGTTCCGCCGCTCTTTTCGGTGTACCAGCCGTAGAAGCTGTAACTGCCGCTTCGGGAGGCGCTGGGCAGAGAGGTCAGCTTCCGATCGGTGGTGGTCATGCTGCCGACAGAGGGCGTACCGCCGTTGCCGTCAAAGGTGACGATGAACTCGGTGGGCGCAGGAGGTGCGTCCTCCTCGAAGATGGCCTTGATCTCCACATTGGTGTCCGGCATGATGAACTTATTGTCCTTGATGGTCATGCCGCCGCTCATGACCTGCCACTCCTTGAAGTGGTAGCCGATTTGGGGCGTAGCGGTCAGGGTGATTTCCGTGCCGGCCGCAGCCTTTGCATGAGAGGCGGAAGCCGTGCCGTTTCCGTCATTACTGACGGTGACGGTGTAGGTGGTGGGGGTAATAACGCTGTTTTCCCACAGCGCCTTGATTTCGGTATCCACGAGCACGGTGTAGGAATCTCCCACCTTGTACTCCGTGCCGCCGATTTCCCAAGCCTTGAACTCCTGATCGGCGGGAGCAGTGAAGCCGCAGGCGGGCAGGATGTAAATTGTCCCTGCATTGACGGTCACGGAATCCATGCTGCCGCTGCCGCCGCTTGCGTTGAAGGTGATCGTACAATCCGCAAGCGGCGTACCCTCACCCACTGTGACCTCCGCATCGGGGCTGGCAAAGTGGTTGTGATCCTCCGCATAGCGGACGAAATAATTGCCGGCAGGCAGGTTTTCAATCTCGATACCGGTGCAGGTGGTGTAGATAGTCTCGCTCTCCGCACGGTATTCCATCGTTGCATCCACGCCGGTGATCTTGCCGTCGCTGCCGCCCTCGGTAGTGGGCGCGACACCGATCAAGCCGTTAGGTGCTTCCTGCGTGGCTTTGCCGATGCTCCACGCTGCGGTCACGGCCCCAGTGCTGCCGTCCGCCCATCTGCCGGTCTTGGATGTGACGCGAACGGTGTAATCGCCTGCGTCTGTGGCGGTGTTGCCTGCGATGTCCATTGTGGCGGGATTATAACCGCTCACGGTTGCGGTATGCTCGGAGCCATTGTAGGTGTAGGCTCCGGTGACGCTGATGCTGGGCTTGCCGGGATCGGTGGGTGCAGGCGGCGCGTCCTTCTCGAAGACAGCATTGACCTCCACATTGCTGTCCGGCATGAGGAACTTATTGTTCTCGATGGCCACGCCGCCGCTGATGACTTGCCACTCCTTGAAGTGGTAGCCCTTTTTGGGCATGGCGGTCAGGGTGATTTCTGTTCCGGCTGTCGCCGAGGTGGAGCTTGCAGAAGCCGTTCCGCCGCCCGCTGTGGTGACGGTGATGGTGTGCTCGGCGGCGGGGGCGTTGGTTATCGTAATAGACAGTTCCTTCTTATCGTTGCCCACGCTGTTGAGAGCTCGAACGGTAAATTGGGCGGTCTGTTCCGCAGTGGGCGTGCCGCTGATCTCGCCGGTGGTTTGTTTCAGCGTCAAGCCATCGGGTAGCTCGCCACTGAAAAGCTCCCACAGAATGAAGCCTCCCCCGGTTGCCTGAAGCTGATGGTGGTACGGCGAGCCGACCGTGCCGCCAGGCAGCGTCGTGGTAGTAATCGCCGGCGCATCCTCCGGACCTAGGAGCTTCACCCGGATCGCGGCTGTTACCGCAGGCTCCGGCTGCTGATACTTGTGCTCGTCGTTAGCGTCGAATACCAGCGTACCGGGGATGATCTGCCAAGCTGTGGACTGCACGTCATAGGACGATTCCTCCCACGAAACCTCCATGCCAACCCTGAGCCCGTCGATAGCCTCGACGACCACAATTTCTGGCAGGTTAAGCCCTGCAAAGGTCGTGCCGAGTTTTTTCTCCGTAATGGGATCCGGCTCCTCGCAACGCTTGAAGGTATTTTTGATGACGTTGACCTTGATCGTGGTCTCCGCCGTCCTGTAGCCGTGCTGGTCAGTCGGCGTGAATACCACCGTCACAACGTTCTCGCCCAGCTCGTCAAACCATCTGGGCGTACCCTCCTTGAAGGAGAACGTGCCGGGGACGACGGTATCCGTTCCCTTGACCTTTGCCATGCCGTCCACAAGATCGGCGGTTTCCCCGCCTGTGGCTCCCATCTGGAAGCTCCTGTCGACGAACATGGTATTGTCGGGCTGCGCAAAATCGCCGTTCCTCCACCGGAATACGGGCGGCTGCGTTATCTCCGTCTCGGCCGGGTCTGCCTGCAGCGTGACCTTGATTACTCCTCTGAGGTCGGCGCCCTCGGGTACGATGTAATACTTCTCAAATTCGGCGCGGTTGACCTCGCCGTAGATGGTCTGCTCCTCATAAGAATTGGGGTCGTAGTTTGAATCGTCCCACTTGATGATGTCGGGCACATTGCCGTTCAGCCCGCTTCCCTCGTGGTTTGGTTCATCGGCCTCCGCGAAGAAATAGAACGCGTTCGGCAGACCGAGATCCTCAAAGGCTGTTCCAATCTTTTTATTGTCAATATACGATGTATTGGCTTGCCTGAATTTGCGGGGAATGACGTCCACGTTGACGGTACATTCCGCCGTGGTGTACTTCTGCAGGTCATCGGGTGTGAAGGTGACCTTGAGCGCTAGCGGTCCCACCTGAACAAGCCCGCCATCTCTCCGCCAGTAGCCGTATAATTCCTGCTCCTCGTTCAGAGTGAACACGCCGGGAACCGTTTCGCCATCTGCCGTGGCTTTTCCGCCGGAAAGATACTCGTCGGAAAAGGCGAGCTGGCAAAAATCGCCGCTGTATATCTGCCTGGAGTAGGTGGGCGGATCCAGCGTTGGCACAATGGGCTCGTCGCCAATGAGCGTGATTCTGGCAATGGCCTTGACCGTGCTTGTCGGCTCCAGCTCATCCTCGTAGAAGCTCCCTTCAACATCCAGCTGGCCGGTAATGATTTGCTCGCCATATTTGTTCGGGTCATAGGAGGAGCCGTCCCATGTCACGGGGATGGAATAGAAGATATCGCCGGTGTTGGTTTTTACATCGACGTCGAAAGGAAGCCACAGATCCTCAAACGTCGTACCCAACGGCATGTTGTTGATGACTTTCTCTATGACACTTGTGATCGTGTACTTAAGCCCCATCACGGTGACGATACATTCCGCCGTGGCGTATGTCTCCGTATCGTCGGGGGTAAAGAGGATTTCCATGCGGTTTTCGCCCGGGTCTACTACGCCGCCCCAATTGTGCTTGAAGCGGAACGAGCCGGGAACAACGATGTCCGTCCCCTGGGCCTTTGCTTCGCCGCCTTTGAGATCTCCATCAAGGTACCACTCGCCGACGTACCCCTTAGAGGGCAGCGTGGGCGGGGTGGTGATGACCGTTTTGGTGAGCTGCAAAAGTTCTCCGTAGGCCGTATGACAGGTTTCGCAAATGGCCTTCTCCGTGCTGGTGGCCTTGCCGCCGGAGCAGTTGCCTGTTTCGGTATGGCTGCTGTCCGTGATGCAGGTGCGTGTGTGCGTTCCGTTGCCGTTGGAGGTCCATTCGCCCCAGCTATGATTGTGCACCTCCCATATGGCATAGATGGTTGTGCTCATATCATACCCATGTACTACCAGGCAACTGGTATAACCGCCGTTTCCGCCATATATCGGCTTACCAGTCCGAGAATTCGCCCAACCCATGAAGGTATATCCGTCACGGGTTGGAATTATTTCTGATATGGGAACCCATACATGAAATTCCGAACTGTCCACGCTCTGACTTGGCGGCGCGCCGCTGCCGCCGTTGGCATCGTAATGCAGCGTATAGGTGTATTGGGTGGCAGCGGGACGGGCTGCCCCGAGCAGAGGCATTGGCGTTTTTCCGTCCTTGGAATCGCAAATCTCACATAAATAGGTGCAGGGCTTCCCCATGGAAGCCGGTGCATAGCCGCAATCCTTGTCATGCGCGTGCTTGCAGTCTGATGTTTGAAGGATACAGCCGCTTTCCTCGGTGCACGCGTGAACGCATTCCGTCGGTGCTGCGTTCTCTGCCTCCGATAAGCCGTCGGCATTCTCCGACACGCTTTCCGCCGTGTAGCATTCCGCCGTATGCGCATGGACGCACCGGGTTATTAGACTATGACATTCCTCCGTGTGTTCATGGGAACAGGGAATTTCCGCTGTCCCTTCGGTATAGCCGCAGGCCTCGTCATGCTCCGGGGGGTGTTCGCACAGACCGCCCGGGTTCGATGCACGTGCGCCGGTCTCTACCTCCGCCGCAAACGCGGTCGCCGGCAGCAGCGTCAGCACCATGCAGCAGACGAGCAGTATGCTGAGTATTCGTTTCTTCATTGGCTTTTCTCCTCCTGTTCGTATCGGGCGGGCTTGTTTGTCCCGCCTTTTTTCTGATTTTTCCTGTTTCTGAGCCGAATGCACAGCGCGGTGATCGCCGCCGCCGCGGCAAAGGAGACGACGGCCACCAGCACATAGCCGCCTGCGTCCTCCCGCAGCAGCCTCGTGCCGAACACGCCCCATGCGGCGGTCTGTCCCCGCACTATAAGTGCGTCCGCCGCCCCGGCAAGTGCCGTGAATAACATCAGACAGAAAGCGGAGAGGCTTATTGCCTCGCGCCGCTGCCTTCGGCGGGTGTTTTCCCGCACCCGCTGCTTGACGAGTGCGACCCGTCTTGCGGTATCGTACATATCGTTTGAACCTCCTCTCTGGATTCTTTGAAATGCGGCTTAAAAACCCCTTCACTTATATAGGTACAAAAAATCGAAAAAACTCTCACCCAAAACGCAAAATTTTTCAAAAAAATTTGAGAGCCGCCAAAAAGCAGCTCTCAAGGAGTGAATATTCGGTTATTTCCTCCGCGATAAGCGGAAAACGGACAATCTTCCCGCCGCCACCAGCAGCACCGGCAGGGCGTAGGCGATGTACTGTGCCGCACCGCCGTAGGCGATCAGCAGATTATAGATGGCGTGGAGGGTGATGGCCGCACCTAGCAGTCCGCAGGTGCCCGCGACCTTCAGCCACGTCCGCCGCCACACATAGGCAAGCCCGCCGCCCACGATCAGGCCGCAGAGGACGTGCATGGCTCCCGTGCCGAAGCCCCGGAAGAAGATGAAGGAGAAACGGTCTGCACCGTTCTGGATCAGATAGCACACATTTTCAAAGGTGGCGAAGGCGAGGGCAACCGTGATGGCGGCAGCCTTGATTTTATCCCCCTCCGGCTCAAACACCAGCAGATAGAACATCAGCGGCAGCAGCTTCATCATTTCCTCCACCACCGGCGCGATCTCCGCCGTGGCGGCAAGGGCGTCCGCCTGACACACCGCCGCGAGGAAGGTGTTGATATAGGCCGAGAGCAGGCACACCCCCATTCCGGCAATGCAGAACAGGAAGAAGCGGAGCTGCCGTCTGCCCATGCACAGGGCGGCCACCAGCAGGGGAGATACCATGCAGAGGAAGATGTTTTCAATATAGGTCATGCTTCCACCGCCCTTCTCGTGGCGGGCAACAGCCCCAGAATCGCAAACGTCAGCAGCAGATCGCACCAGAAGGTTGGGCTGGCCGGTGAGGTATCCGGCCAAAAGCAGCCCGCCGTCCACAGCAGGTATTCTGCGTACACAAAACACAGCATGCCGATGTGAAACCACCGCATATTCCGCATCGCACCCGTCTGGGTGTCTGCATAAGAAAGCCCCCGTATGGCACAGTAGGATAGCTCAATCATCATGCCGCACCAGATCAGGTTGGAGAGAATGTCCCCGTAGGTACAGTAGAACGCCAGCAGCGGCACGCCGAACGCAGGTGCAAGCCACGCCCTGCGGCAACGGAAGGTGCGTTCCTCCGGAGTGGAGAGCGTGGCCTGCAAAATGTGCAGGAAAATTACGCTGGCCACCCAGCCGAACTCCGACACATAAAAGACCCGCGGCGTGGTATCGAACAGCAGCAGGTACAGTGTCCAGTAGAGCACACCGAGGGCAAAGCAGCCATAGAAGCACAGCAGCAGAAAATACGCCTGCCTGCGGCTTTTCCGGTAGGAGATACCCGAAAGCAGCACGCCCACGAACGTGACCAGCAGTTGTAGCAGGTTCTCAATCAGCTCCATGTGCATCCTCGCTTTCCTTGTCCTGCCCGTCCTCACGGCTCATCTGCCGCAGCCGGAAGCACAGAACGGTCACGCACACGCCAAGAAGAAAGGCCAGCAGCCCGATAACAATGTATCCCAAAGCCGCACCGCCGCCGTACATACTGGCCGCCGTTTCAAAGCCCGCATAGTTGCCTGCCTGGATGCTTGCGGCAATGCCGGGCATGGCGAAAGACGCACCAATGAGCAGCACAAGGCACGCAGCCACAGCGGAAGCCATGGTGACCATATTGTGCCGCAGCCGTTTCTCCTGTTCAATTTTAGCGATGCGCCGCTTGGTCTCCGTGACCCGTTCCTCATGACTCCGCATTTGTGATCCCCTCCCGTTCCAGCAGCCTTCGCAGGCTTTCCTTTCCGCGATACACCATGTTGGTGATCTGCTTCACCGTTTTTCCCGTGACTTCCGCCGCCTGCGCGTAGCTCATATCCTCGAAATACGTCAGATATAGAACCTCACGGTAGTCCGGGTTCATTTCGCCCATGCAGAAGTGCAGGACGCGGTTTCGTTCCTCAGTCTGTATAACCTCCTCCGCCAGCAGCCGTCCCTCCGGCTCGTCGGTCAGTGCATCGAGGCTGAACAGGGGCTTCCGCCTGCTCTTATGGCGCAGTGCCATGTGCCGTGCCGCCTTATACAGATACGCCTTGAGGCCGCCGTCCCGGATGCGGGGCTTTTTCGTGAACAGATAGGCGAAAACGTCCAGCATCAGCTCTTCGGACTCGTGAACGTCGTGCAGATAGCCGTCGATATACAGGGTCAGGGGGTCACCGTATTTTTTCATCAGGGCCTCCAGCCCCGCATCGTCGCCGCTCAGATATTGGCGGTATAGGGTTTCATCGCAGGCCATCGCACTCACTTCCTTTTTGCAGATGCTTCCAATTCCAATGCGGAGGAGATCCGTCAGGTGCTTGTCCTGCCGGGATCGCGGTGCTGTTCCTGAAAGCGCGGGTCGGACGGCTTTTCCGCATTTTCCGGGATCGCCCATGAACGCCCGAACCGGGACGCACCGGGGATCCGCCCCTCGGCGCAATACTGATTGACCCGCCGCTCCGATACGCCCCAACGGTAGGACGCCTCCCGAATGGAGATATAGCCTTTGATCCCGTTCATACCGCACCTCCGCATGGATAATACTCAATACAATACATTGTATACGAATATCCGAATAAAAGCAAGCCCACACGGCTGTTTTCGCGGCAGGAAGAAAAAGCAACGGTCGATTTGCTTTCAAGCCGCTTGGACGGTTCATTGCTTCGTCCCCGTTTCACAATTTCTCTTTTTGGCGAGGCAGATAGGAGCATTTCCGTTCCCCCTTCGCCTTTCGTATGACAAGGTTCCATGCGGCTTTTAGATAGATATGTAAAATCGCATCTTGATACAATGCCTGCCGCACGGGAGTGTAGAAAAGTGGCTAAAATAAAGGCTTTCAGTAGATTTTGATGTTCTGCCGAAAGCCTTCTTTTTTATGTTTTGGTTTAGAGGGAGTAGCGGCTGCACCCGTTTGAACCCGCTCCGAAGTCAAAATAAAAATGTTGATGGAAAATAAAAAGATTACAATCAGTCTTTGGAAATGAACTTCTTCCATCTCCGCAGGACATCCTTCAATGGCTCATCCAAATAGGAATATGCCTC
>SKEL01000923.1_pt1 | contig 29393 bp, 28 predicted proteins | sample 4826741 | NCBI WGS metagenome assembly SKEL01 (sample SAMN11008810, study PRJNA524170) | human gut metagenome | biome: Human fecal sample; material: Feces; isolation source: fecal sample from pouch patient p33 | host: Homo sapiens | place: Israel: Tel-Aviv | collected 2016-03-22
ATATTTTACTCTACCCATAACGCAATTATTTCAGAATTTATGGTATCGATAAAGTATGGGGTTATAACTTAAGGATTTGTTCACATTGCTTAGCCAGTTGCTCATCAAGGTGGTGCGTAATCATTTGTTCACAAAACTATCAAACTTCTGGATGAACCTTTCAATAAAATTCTTATAGGAACTTTGTCAGATAAGGTTAAGATAATAATGCAGAAATATTAGGAGTAGTCTATACAGTCTATTTCATTGTACAATAGTTAAGTAAAGATTATTTTGCTTATTATTGTGTCTAATTTAGTTTAAATCTGAAAATAATCTGATGTTATGGTGAATTCGTTGATTTCAAGGAGTCTTTATTTATGAAAAAAAGTGTTGACTGGCTGATTTTGTTGCTGTATGCGTTCGTTCTTTATCAAGTATACCAGATTTGTTTTAAGGGAGGTCTTAGAAGTAGACTGCCTCTTTTACTGATTTGCTTGGGGATACTCATTGTATTTTTGCTTGTAAAATTGATTCTAAGAGGTCTTGGAAACTGGCCTTCTTTTAGTCGGATTCGCCTGATTACTTTTCTAGCAATTACGCTGCTTTTTGGTGGCTTGATTACTTATACAGGGATTCCTTATCATGGGCAACTCTCCTGGAAAATTATGCAACTCTTAAATGAGAAGCAAGTCGAATTCGTCCATCGTAATCTTTATCAGGATGGTGTATATGGTTTGTTAAAGGATATCAGGAAAAAAATGAACGTACCAGACACGTTGTATGTGCTGGATGAATTTTCTGTGCAGTTTAAAAAGAATGGCACCATAACAAAGGTGGATGGTTTTTTATACGGACGCGATACTTCGGGAAAGGTTCAGACTTTTTTGCTTTCCTATGATGAAGCGCAATCTAAAAAGCTCATTGTTCAGATGAATGGCAAGGCAAACGCTACTTTTGATGAAGCTGCCTCATTTACGCCCTTACTTCAAATGTTCAATCATGTGGATATTCGTACAAAAATTTCTCCGTTGACAGTTACCAATGATGCCGATGTATATGGACTTATTTATACTGGAAAACGCCAATTTACAACAGCACAAGGTTTGGAATCCCTAGACGAAAAAGGCAGAGAAGAACTCGCTAAACTCAACAGGGGAGGAGCTGTCGAAGGTTTTGCTGTTTCCTTATTTATTCCACAGCGTGAAGATATTTCGCCTTTACGATTAATTCTGAATCCAAAATATCTTACGCCAGATACAATAGAGCAATCCCAAGAAAAGCAAATAATCAACCAATCACAGCAAAGCAAAATATGGACTACAGATTCACAGGATGGTAGTGTTTATTATTTTGTTTCTGAACAGAAATCTATTGGGTATCGCTTGAAAGTGGCAGATGCAGCAGCCGGATCTAGATACTATGTGCTAGAAAAAACAGAAGATAGCGGAACGCACTGGCAGACGATACATGAAAATCCGTTTGCTGGAGTAGCTGGTGTGGCAGAAGGAATCGAATTTTTTACGAGTGACTTTGGTTTTATCGGTGTGACAGGTGCTTCACAGACACATTCTCAAATATTTATGACCAAAGATGGCGGAAAAACATTTACAGAGGTGCTTCTTCCCTTTAATCAAGTGAAAGAAATGCCAGAAAAAGTAAAGACCTATGGATTGAAATTGGAGGATTTTCAATATCTTTCTATGCCATTTTATCAAGAGGGAAAACTGGTCATTCATGTGTTTACAAGTGCCGGCGAGACAGAATACTTAAGCTTTTATTCTCAAGATGAGGGTGTTACGTGGACTTTCGAAAATAAATGAAAAAACAGGTCAGAATTCATGTCGTTTCTGGCCTGTTTGCTTATAATTTATTTTTCGCTGGTAAAGGTTGCTTCGAATACTTCGCCAATCAATTGTACTCTGATAAGATGATAGGTGTGGTTTGCTTGTGTAATCGTTTTAGGAATAGCTTTGAGGTCCGTGTATTTTTCGGTCCATTCGTCTTTTGCTTGCGTATGATCAGTTTCAGGAATAAAGGTGGCTTCTAGCTGATTCTCTTTTTTTGAAATGAACGGATAATAATTGCCACGTTTGCTTTTCCTCTGTTAAGGTTTTAGGAATATCACTTAGACTTTGATACGTTTTGCTGATTGTTTGCGTGGTAGCCTGTTGCGTACTGGTTGTTGTCGAATTACTCAGGGCAGTACTTAAACTTGTCTTTTGGGTGCTTTCATGAGTTTCAGCAGATTTACTGGCAATACTTTGGCAGCCTGTAAGTATAAAAAGTAAACCAATCGATAATAGGAATCTTAGAAATTGACGCATACCAATCATCTCTTGAATTGTCAGAATATTTATATAATTAATTGTAACACATCATGAAAAAAAGTAAATCAACATTGGTAGCGAATTCTAAAAACAGAGCCACTCCATTTTGAGTCGCTCTCTATACGATTATTTACTTTTTTCTGTTAAGTCACTTAGCCAACGAGTCAAGAACTGACCCTTAAAACCAAGCGCACCCAAAACGAAGACAACAACGACAATTTTTAATACATCTAACAACATAAAATCGCCTTCATTTCTTACTCTCATTATATCATGAAAAGGACGGTTAGGATAGTAATTTCACTACTAATTGGGCGAAATCAGAATCGGCATTAAAGGGTGGCAAATAGTAAAAATGTTGGCCACCAGCTTGTAAAAAGTACGCCTTATTTTCTTCTTCAAGTTCTTCAATGGTTTCCAGACAGTCCACGACAAATCCTGGCGCTACGACTAAGAGATTTTTGATTCCTTGTGTCGGTAGTTCTTTCATTAGGGAATCAGTAGCCGGAGTGAGCCATTTTCCGGGACCAAATTTGGATTGGAAACTTTCAAAATACTGAATAGGACCGACTTTTGCCATGATTTCTTGCGTGGTGCTATGACATTCATCTGGATATGTGTCCCCTTTTTGTACATAGCTTTCAGGTATGCCATGGTAAGAAAACAAAATGGCATCCACCTGATGATGGGTCAGGAAGTTTTTGATTTTTTCGGCAAAGTACTGAATATAATCGGGATGGTCATAATAAGAACGAATAAACCGCGTGGTAACAATTTTCTCGCTCCCTTTAAAATAATTCATCACGCTATCAAATACCGAACCAACTGTGGTGCCAGAATATTGCGGATACATCGGTACAATCGTCAAGTCCGTCACCTTTTTGGCCAACATTGCATCTAGGGCGTCTTCAATACTTGGATCGCTATAACTCATAGCAAACTCGACCTCATAATTAGGTAAGAGTTGCGCTAAGTGTTCTTTTTGCGCTTGCGTATAATGAAGCAATGGAAAACCCTGGTCTGTATAAATTTGTTGATATAATTGTGCTGATTTTTTGGGACGCGTCTGTAAAATAATGCCATTTAAAAGCGGCAACCAAAACCAACGCGGCATTTGAATCACTCGTGGATCGCTTAAAAATTTTTTTAAATACTTTTTCACATCTTTCACCTCAGGGCTTTTAGGGGTCCCAAGATTGATGATGAGTACACCTTTTTTCATATTATTCACCTTTTCTACAATTGAATTACTGGACATAACAAAGAAATTATAGCATAATTTTGTTATAAATAAAGGCGAGGTGTGTGATATGGCGGAAAAGAAACAACGTAAGCTAGTCTCTGTTATTCTAAATATCCTGACAGTTGTTTTATTAGTTGTGGGCTTGGTTTTAGTTTTTAATAAGCCGATTCAAAAATATTTACTCCATCAAAAAACCAACAGCTATCAGGTGACGAAATTAGATAAAAAACAAGTGAAAGTCAATGAAAAAGCTCAGGCAACTTTTGATTTTGATCAGGTCGAGCCGATTAGTTTAGAAGCAATCATGAAAAACCAAGTAAGTGCTAAAGATCTGCCGGTGATTGGTGGGATTGCCATTCCAAGTGTAAAAGTGAATTTGCCAATATTTAAAGGACTAGCTAATGAAGTTTTGCTTTACGGAGCTGGGACGACAAGTGAGCAACAGAAGATGGGCGAGGGAAATTATGGCCTTGCTTCCCATCGAATGTTTGATGAAAGTTTGTTATTTACGCCGCTTGATCATGTGAAAGTGGGCGACAAAATTTATTTGACCGATTTATCTAAAATTTATGTCTACCAAGCGATTAACAATCAGCGCGTTTCTCCTGATCGGGTGGATTTGCTAGATGTGGTGCCAGGGAAACGCTTGGTAACACTGGTGACTTGTGGTGAAATGAGCGGGGAAACCAGACGCGTCATTCAAGGTGAATTAAAAGAAATTGTTGATTTTGACCATGGAACCAAAGCGATGAAAGAAGCCTTTGAGATGAATAGCAACCACTAAAAAAAGGATGTGCGGCAGCTTGGGCAGACATGAGAAAATTCGTACGTACCCACCGATGTGAAAATCAGTTAGTTTTAAAGACTTTCACAATCGTTGGGGCGAATTTTCAAAATGACTAGCTGCCAAACACAGATGAAAAAAAAGATTGACTTTTGATGAGAATTGAGTTATAACAAAGTCGTAAATACGAGCGCTAAGTTAGCTGCTCCAAAAAGAAAGGACTGTTGTGCATTGGCTACTTTTGCTAAAAACAAGATAGATGCGTTATTAAACATAGAGTTTTGCACCATCAAATTTAGCAATCGTAGTAGGAAAGCTTAATAGCTGCAGTCATCATCCTATATATTTGCATGCAAAGATACTTACTCTTGTTGTTTAATAACAAAAGTAAGTATCTTTTTTGCATTAAGGATGTGAAGCGACTTGGTCAGCTCCAAGCAGCTTGGTTATAAAATGCATTCGTTCAGAAAATATACGAGGAGGGATTGTGATGTTGCAGTTTCAAAATCTAACCTTAATCCACCAAAAAGACCAATTTCGTTTGGTAGATGGCTTAACGGGCGTGGTTCATCCGGGGGATAAGGTCGCTATTATCGGAGAAGAAGGAACCGGTAAATCATCGTTACTTAAGTGGCTTTGTCGCTGCCCTGAAGTCAATGATTATTTAGAAGCGCAAGGCAGTTATCAATGTACCTTTCAGCAAATTGAGTATTTGCCGCAATTTTTACCAAGCAAAGAGGAACCATTAAGTGTCTATGATTTTTTATTTCATGATTTAGATGCCAATGAAATTGATTATTCCTATTTAGCAAAGTTGGCGAGTGATTTTCAATTGGATCAAGATTTCCTATACTCAAACCAAGAGATGGGCACACTTTCTGGCGGACAAAAAATCAAGATACAGCTAATGAAAATTCTGTTGCATCATCCGGATATATTGTTATTGGATGAACCTTCGAATGATTTGGATTATGAGAGTATTCAATGGTTAGAAAACTTTATTCGAACGAGTGATTTAGCAATACTTTATATTTCGCATGATGTAGTGTTATTAAAAAATACCGCGACAAGTATCCTTCATCTGGAAAAAATTGCGCATCAACAGCGTGCCGTCGTCCATTTTGTCAAAGAAGATTACCAAACCTATATTGAACAAAGAAAAAGTGCGGCAGATAAACAGTTGCAAATCGCTCTCAAGCAACGAAGCGAAGATAAAAAACGTAATGCTCAACTCCAGCAGGTCAAGCAAAAGGTCCAACATCAATTGCGAACCACTAAGTTGGATACGAAGGGACGATTATTAGCGAAAAAAATGGCCAACTTAAAATCTCGTGAAAAACGGTTTGAAAAAGAGCGCGCTCAATTTGCCGAAATGCCGCAACAAGAAGAGGCAATTGGTTTAAAATGGCAGACTGTTCAAGCGGTGCCTTCCAGCAAACCGCTTATTCACTTAGAAAAGTCTCAGCTGAAAATTGCAGATAAAATATTGGTTGAACCGCTTAATTTTACATTTTTTGGTCAAGAAAAAGTAGGTATCGTGGGTAATAACGGGATTGGTAAGAGCCTATTCTTACACAAAATCGCTGAAATGCTACAAAAGCGAACCGATATTCAAATGAAGTATATGCCACAAAACTATTTTGAAGCGTTGGATACCACGCAAAGTCCTGTCGCATATTTGTTATCCCAAACCAAGCAAGATCAAGCAACGGTGATGACTTATCTAGGAAGTTTGCAGTTTTTTGTTCAAGAGATGCAGCGCCCCATAGCTTATCTATCTGGCGGCCAAAGGGCAAAATTGGTGATTTTAGGCCTACTTTTATCCCAAGCCAATGTATTATTGCTAGACGAACCGACGCGTAATTTATCGCCAACTTCCAACCAAGTCTTAACGCAACAACTTCAACAATATAACGGCACCTTGCTGACGGTATCACATGATCGTTATTTTCTAGAGCGGGTTTGCGAGAAAATCTATCAACTTGATAAAACCGGCTTACAGCGCATCTTTTAAGCAAATATAAAATTTAAGCATATGTTAAAACTTTTGGGGGAAAACGTGGTATGATAATTGATAAAGAAAATAAATAGGGGAAGAGTGTTTATATGTCACAAGTTTCAAATAGAAGAAAACGTCATAAAAAAAATAAAAATACCAAACTCATCCTTGGCTCCATTGCTGCTGTTGGGATTGTAGCAGTCGGCGGCTATGCACTGGGCAGCAATTATTATTCTAAACATTTTTTACCTAATACCCAGGTAGAAGCCGTTGAAATTAGCAATATGTCCTTAGAGCAAGCACAAAAAATCGTGGATGATCAACATAAAAATCAATCCTTCCAAATTAAGTTAGACAATCAAGTGCTTAAAGAAATCAAGAAGTCTGACTTTGGGATGGAATCAAATTCAAAAGCGACTTTGGAATCTATCTTAAAGGCGCAAAATCCTTGGTCTTGGGGTGGATCATTCTTTTCAAGTAAGAAAGCTACTGCGAATAAAACAACTTTTAACCAAGAAGTGTTAACACAACAGTTAAATAGCTTAAAGACTGAGCTAGATCAAGTCAATCAAGGGCGTACGCAAACACAAGACGCCGGAATTGCCATAGAGGCTTCAGGTTTTGTGATTACGCCAGAAGTTCAAGGAAATAATTTCAATGTAGACCAAGCGATGAAGGCCATTGAAAAAGGTTTAAAGAGTGGTCAGACATCTGTAAGTTTAAATGATTTTATTCAAAAACCAAGTGTAACTTCTAAAGATGCGCACTTACAAGAAGAATTAAATACAGTAAATAAAGTGATTCAGGTCCAAGCAAATTATTCGATTAGTGGCACTACTTTCCAAATTCCAACTGAACAGATTGCGGATTGGGTGACTTATGAAAATAAACAAGTAACGTTGAATCAAGAAAAAGTGCAAGCATATGTGCAACAGTTGGCAGATCAATACAATACTAGCACGAACCCAACAAGTTTTAATAGTACCAAACGTGGCACAGTGAGTGTACCTGCAGGAACGCTAAGTTGGAGTATTCAAGTGGCAGATGAAGCAGCCGCCCTTACTGAACAAATTTTAGCTGGGGAAAACTTCACACGCTCACCAATTACAAAAGGGAGTGCTAAAGCGAGTCAACCACTTGTAGGAAACACCTATATCGAAGTGGACTTAACGAATCAGCACATGTGGTACTACAAAGATGGCGCTGTAGTCATTGAAACGGATGTCGTCACAGGGAAACCAACGACCCCTACACCTAAGGGAGTCGACTACATCTGGAAGAAAGAACGTAATGCAACTTTACGTGGTACCAATGATGATGGTAGTAAATACGCAAGTCCAGTAAGTTACTGGATGCCGGTGGATTGGACTGGTGTAGGTATTCATGATTCTGATTGGCAACCTGCTTATGGGGGCGATTTATGGAAAACCCGTGGTTCTCATGGCTGTGTGAATACACCACCTAGTGTGATGGCACAACTATACAATGCGGTTGAAGTCGGTACACCAGTAGTGATTTTCTAAAATAATAATAGGCACCTACTTATGGTATTTGCTCCATAAGTAGGTGTTTTTTTTGTTAGAAATATAAAAAACGCCTATCCTGAAGAATCAAGATAGACGTTTTTTTACTTATCTATATTTAGTGCTTATTCAGCATCTAATTTAGCAAATGCTTCATCAATGATTTCTTTTAATTGTTTAGCAGAAGCATGCATACGTTCACGTTCACCATCAGTTAATGGGATTTCGATTACTTGTTTGATACCTTTTGCGTTGATAACAGCAGGGGCACCGATGAAGATATCTTCTAAGCCATATTCGCCGTCCATGTAAACAGATAATGGTAATACCGCATTTTCATCATCTAAGATAGCTTTAGTGATACGAGCTAAGGCAACAGCGATACCGTAGAAAGTAGCACCTTTTTTCTCAATGATTGTGTAAGCAGCATCACGAACGCTGAAGAATAAGTCAACGATTTCTTCTTCGTTGATGTCAGGATGGCTTTTAACCCAATCGTAAATTTGTAAACCAGCAACGTTTGCATGAGACCATACTGGGAATTCTGAATCTCCGTGTTCACCTAAGATATAAGCGTGAACGTTACGAGCATCAACACCTACTAATTCAGCAAGTGCTTGACGGAAACGAGCTGAGTCTAATGAAGTACCTGAACCGATAACACGTTCTCTTGGGAAACCTGAGAATTTCCATGTTGAGTAAGTTAAGATATCTACTGGGTTAGCAGCGATTAAGAAAATACCGTCGAAACCTGAGTTAACGATTGATGTTACGACTTCACGGTTGATTTTTAAGTTTTTGTGCACTAAGTCTAAACGAGTTTCACCTGGTTTTTGAGGGGCACCCGCAGTGATGACTACAAGATCAGCATCATGTGCATCTTCATAAGTTGCTGAATAGATTGTTTTTGGAGAAGTGAAAGCTAAAGCGTGAGATAAGTCAATGGCATCTCCTTCAGTTTTCGCTTTGTTAATATCAACAATCCCAACTTCTTGAGCAATATTTTGAGTAACTAACGCAAATGCATAACTAGAACCTACAGCACCGTCTCCAACTAGAATAACTTTTTGATGTTTCTTTTCGTTTGACATCTTGTGTACCAATCCTTCCAAAGATTTTTGTTTCTATGTATATGCTACCATTTTCACGAAGGTTTGTCATTACTTTTTTCAAAAAATGTAACAGAATTTTGAACTGTTTTTATGCAAATGTTTTCTTTGGCTTTAAATCGGCTTTGTTCAATTGTGAAAATGCACACTGAAATGAGAAAAATTCTCATTCTTCGTTTGTTGCTTCACGAACAAGAAGGAAAAGGAGATAAAAAAGGTCGTTTCTTGATTTTTATGTGTTTGAAAGTAAGGTTCAAGATTGTTTGTTGCGATAGATGAAAAGGATAGAGAATGATATTTTGCTAGCATAGAATGAAAAAACACTCTTTTCATTTTTATGTTTTCATTTTCATAGAGTGGTACAGATGAGGAAATTCAGTTTTGGTGTTTTTCGCAAATGATTTTCATAAAAAATAGAAAACAAAAATCACGAAATATTCGCTATCATTAGGAAGTGTGCTATACTGAATAGGCAAAGCTATTGATTTTTTTGACAATTAATAGTAGGATAATGAAGATTTTTTGTTAGTTTGAAAGGAAAATATTCATGAAAATGATTGTAGGCCTGGGAAATCCGGGAACAAAATATGAAAAAACCAAGCATAATGTCGGCTTTATGGTTATTGATGAATTGGCGAAAAAACATCAGGTAACCTTTAAAAAGAATGCCTTCCAAGCGTTGGTCGGCGAGTATTTTGAAAATGGGGAAAAGATTCTACTCGTGAAGCCGCAAACCTTTATGAATGAGTCAGGAAAAGCAGTTGGACCGTTGATGACTTATTTCAATATTTATCCAGAAGAGTTAGTGATTGTTTATGATGATTTAGATTTGACACTAGGGAAGATTCGTCTGCGTCAAAAAGGAAGCGCCGGGGGTCATAATGGGGTCAAAAGTGTGATTTCACATCTGAATAGTCAAGTTTTTAACCGCATCAAAGTCGGAATTGCTCGGCCAAAACAAAATCAGACGGTCATTCACCATGTATTGACCAATTTTGATAAGGATGAACAGCCTGTTATCAACCAAGCGATGGATAAAACAGTCGAAGCTCTGGAATATTTTATCCAGACCAATGATTTTATGAAAACCATGAATCAATTTAATTAATCATCAGCCATTTTTACTGATAAAAAAGTAAAAGTGGCTAAGTCTGTTTCAAAAATAATATGAAGGAAGGATTTTAATGAGTTTAGCAAGAATCGTCGGAAAAGATCCGGCCATTGCGTCTTGGCAAGCAGGATTACAAGAAAGCTTATCGCGCCAACTGGTTCTAGGGTTAGCAGGTTCGGCCAAGACTTTAGCTCTAATCGATACATTTCAACAGCTAAAAAAATCAATTGTGATCATCTGTCCTAACTTGTTTTATGCCAACCAGTTAGCCGATGATTTACGTACTCAGATAGATGAAGTGTTTGTTTTCCCGGTGGATGAAGTATTATCTGCGGAGATGGCTTTTGCGTCCCCTGAAGCGAAAAGTCAGCGTGTCGCTACGTTAAATGCGATTAGCTCAGGGCAAAAAGGAATTTATATTTTGCCGGTTGCAAGTTTAAGAAAAGCTTTGCCAGCAAAAAGTACTTGGCAAGATAGTCATCTCGCTTTAAAAATCGGGGCAACCTTGGATTTAGAAGCTATCACGCAAAAATTAACTTTAATGGGCTATACAAGAGAGCAAATGTTAGCCAAACCGGGTGAATTTAGTATTCGTGGCAGCATTATTGATATTTATCCGCTTGACCAGACATATCCATGCCGTATCGAATTATTTGATGATGAGATTGATTCTTTACGTTTATTTGATGTAGAAACCCAACGTTCGATTGAAAAGATTGAGGAAGTCTTGATTTCGCCGACGAGTGAGTATGTATTTCTTCCGCAAGATTTTATCCGAGGAATTGAAAAAGTAGAGAAGTTATTACAAAAGCGTTTGGCCGTAACCAAGCATGAAGAAGATCAAGTGCGTTTAACCGAGTATTTCCAAGAGTTGATGGAACGCTGGCGCCATTTGGAAGCCACTGATGTCGTGCATTACTATGTCGATTTACTTTACGAAAAGCAAGTCACGATTTTAGATTACTTTAGCGATGATCATTATTTTATCGTGGATGACTATGCACGTGTAATGGAATCAGCCCGTCAGTTAGAGCAAGAAACGATGGAATGGGTGGCCCAAAAATTAGAAGAAATGCGCATTTTTCCAAGCCAAGAATTTTTCAGAGAGATTCAACCCCTCTTAACCAAACACAAGGCGCCAACTACCTTTTTCTCCCTTTTTCAAAAAGGAATGGGGAATTTGCGCTTCAAGGCGATTTGTCAGGTACAATACCGTCCGATGCAGCAATTCTTTGGACAAATGGGCTTGTTGAAGGCAGAAGTAGACCGCTTTGAACGCCAACAACAAACCGTTCTTTTTTTAGTCAGCAGCACGACCCAACAAGAAAAGCTGATGCAAGCCTTTAAAGAGCACGAAATTTATGCGGTAGAAACCACACCAGAGAAGATTTTTACCAACCGTAGTCAGATTATTGTTTCTGAATTACAAGCTGGTTTTGAGTTGCCAGATAGTCATCTAGTTGTAATTAGCGAGCGTGAAATCTTCCAAAAAGTGGCGAAAAAACGAGCACGTCGTCAAAATATTACCAATGCTGAACGCTTAAAGAGCTATAATGAATTAAAAGTGGGCGATTATGTCGTTCATGCCAATCACGGTATCGGGAAGTATCTAGGGTTGCAGACTTTGGAAGTGGATGGCGTTCACCAAGATTACATGACGATTCAGTACCAAAATGATGATAAATTGTTTATCCCGGTGACGCAGCTGAACTTAATTCAAAAGTATGTCTCTTCAGAATCTAAGCAACCTAAGATCAACAAATTAGGTGGCAGCGAATGGACAAAGACGAAGCGTAAAGTAGCCAAAAAGATTGAAGACATTGCCGATGATTTAATTGAACTATATGCCAAACGAGAAGCGCAAAAAGGCTATGCGTACCTGCCAGACGATGGCTATCAACGAGAATTTGAAGATGCTTTTGCTTATTCAGAGACACCAGACCAGTTAAAGAGTGCCGCTGAAATCAAAAAAGATATGGAAAAAGCAAAACCAATGGATCGCTTGTTGGTGGGAGATGTCGGTTTTGGTAAGACAGAAGTAGCTTTGCGTGCAGCCTTTAAAGCGATTAAAGAAAGTAAGCAGGTCGCCTTCTTAGTGCCTACTACGATTTTGGCACAGCAACACTACGAGACGATTTTGGAACGTTTTGAAGGATTTCCAGTAAATGTTGGCTTGTTGAGTCGTTTTAGAACCAAAAAGCAACAAAACGAAACCATCGAACAGCTTAAACATGGACAAATTGACATTATCGTTGGCACCCATCGTTTGCTTTCTAAAGACGTGACTTTTAGCGATTTAGGCCTGATAGTCATTGATGAGGAACAACGCTTTGGAGTCCGTCATAAGGAACGTTTGAAACAATTGCGTACCCAAGTGGATGTATTAACCTTAACTGCAACTCCAATTCCACGGACTTTGCATATGTCGATGTTAGGGGTGCGTGATTTATCAGTGATTGAGACCCCACCTGCGAACCGCTATCCTATCCAAACTTATGTGATGGAGTATAATGCCGGGGCGATTCGTGAAGGCATTATGCGTGAGATGGCTCGAGGTGGACAGGTCTTTTATCTATATAATCGGGTGGAGAGTATCGAAAGCAAAGTGGCAGAACTCCAAGCCTTGGTGCCAGACGCTCGGATTGCCTTTGCGCATGGACAGATGACAGAAGTTCAGCTAGAAAATACGCTATTTGACTTTATTGAAGGGCAATACGATATTTTGGTCACGACAACAATTATTGAAACTGGGGTCGATATTCCAAATGCTAATACGTTATTTGTCGAAAATGCGGATTATATGGGGCTTTCTACCTTGTATCAATTGCGTGGTCGAGTGGGCCGTAGTAATCGTGTAGCCTATGCGTACTTTATGTATGAACAGCAAAAAATCTTAAATGAAGTCAGTGAAAAACGACTCCAAGCCATCAAAGACTTCACTGAATTAGGTTCTGGCTTTAAGATTGCGATGCGTGATTTATCGATTCGTGGTGCAGGAAATCTCTTAGGTGCGCAACAACACGGCTTTATTGATTCAGTCGGTTTTGATATGTATTCGCAAATGCTAGCTGAAGCGGTCAATCGCAAGCAAGGGAAAAATACCCAATTGGAAAAAACGATGGTCGAAATCGATTTGGGCTTGGATGCGTACTTACCAACGAGCTATATTGAAGATGAACGGCAAAAAATCGAAATTTATAAACGAATTCGCGAGTTGGATAGTCAAGAGACACTGGACGAGTTACAAGATGATTTACTCGATCGCTTTGGAGAATATCCAGATGAAGTCGCGCATTTATTAGCAGTTGGTGAATTAAAAATGAATGCAGAACGTGCCTTAGTAGAAGCTGTGAAAAAACAAGGACTAGCTGTCAAAATTACCTTGAGCAAAGTCGGTACCCAGCAATATGTGGTGCAAGATTTGTTTAAAGCATTAACGGCTACCAAATTAAAAGCAAATATGAACCAAGCCAAAGATAAGATGGAAATCACTTTAAGCTTGACACCAAAAATGCCGGCGATGGTCTGGCTGATGGAATTAAATCAATTTATGCAAGCTTTACGTGACATAAAATACGAAAAACAAGTCGCACAAAAACAGACCGATGTGCAGAATTGAGGAGCCAATGTCCGATAAAAGTATGAAACAACTACTCAAAGGGGCGTTTATATTAACATTTGCGGCCTTTTTATCAAAAATCTTAAGTGCGGTTTATCGCGTTCCTTTCCAAAACTTTGTGGGTGATTTGGGCTTTTATGTCTATCAGCAAGCTTATCCCTTTTACGGAGTAGCGATGACTTTGGCGTTAACAGGTTTTCCGCAATTCTTATCCAAGTTTTTAGCGGAAAGTCGAAATGATTTAGAAAAACAGAAAAAAGCTGCGAAAATCTTTCCGTTATTGGTGATTTTATCTTTTATGATGGCGATTGGTTTGCTGTTACTTAGCCCGGTGCTTGCCAAGTGGATGGGAAATGAACGGTTAACCGGTGTGTTGATGGTGAGTGCTTGTACCTTTTTCTTAGTACCATTGCTTTCTATTTATCGTGGCGCTTATCAGAGTGAATTGGCGATGCTAGCTAGTGGGGTCTCCCAGGTATATGAGCAGCTGATTCGCGTACTCATCATCATTTTGGCAGCTTTGGGCTTTTCTCACGGATATTTTGATGTCTACCAGACGGCACAATGGGCGATGACAGGCTCACTGGTTGGTGGGATAATAGCTTTATGCATTTTAAAGAAATATCAAAAGCAACAGTTATCTTGGCTACACTTTGCTTGGCCGACGGTGGCACAAATCAAAGAACTTTTCCGAACCGAACGCTATCTGTTATCACGCTTATTAATTGAAGGTGGCTTACTTACGCTTTATACCGGACTATTGATTGTCTTTCAGTTAGTGGATAGCTTTACAGTTGCCAACGGGTTGCATCAGGCGGGACATTCCATGCTGGATGCGCAAAATTTAAAAGGCATTTACGATCGCGGGCAACCTTTCGTACAATTAGGATTAGTCGTTTCGACCGCTTTGTCAGCAAGTTTTCTTCCTAATCTGACCCGTTGTCAGATGCAAGAGAAGGAATTATCTCACCTACGTTCTAGCAAGATGTATTTGCGTTTGATAGCTACCTTGGCGAGTGCGGCTACCGTGGGGCTGATTTTAATCTTACCTTTGATGAATAAAGCCTTGTTTAGAGATACGTTAGGAAGTAGCGCTTTAAGTATTTTTGCCATTGCGATTTTTATGATGTCGATGATTCAGAGTTATCAGGCCATTGAACAAAGCAAAAATCATTTTCGCCCGGCTTTTTATGCTGTTGTAGGTGCGATTGTGCTAAAAATGATTTTATCTTATCCGCTCACCATTTTCTTTTCAATTAATGGTGCGAGTCTTTCCACTATTCTTGCTTTGGGATATGCTTTAGGCTATTTCATGCTAAAGACGAGTCGCGCAGTGAATGGATTTTGGAAAGAAGATAAATTTGTGCTAAAATTAGGTGTGTGTTTATTAGTGATGAGTGTAGGATTAGTAGGCTATTTACAGCTTTTACCGACTGACTTATCACGGTTGGCTTCATTAGCGGTATGTATTCTCGGTGTGATAATTGGTGCGACATTATTTTTAGTAACAGCCGTAAAAGTCCGTTTGTTGACGATTCGCGAGTGGCTTTTATTACCAAAAGGAAAACAAATTTTAGTATTGATGCGAGGGAAAAAATGAGATTAGATAAATTTTTAAAAGTATCCAGAATTATTAAACGTCGCTCTGTTGCCAAGGAAGTAGCAGATAAAGGACGGATTCAAATTAATGGCAAATTAGCCAAATCAAGCAGCACGTTGAAAGTAGGCGATGTATTGCAAATTCAATTTGGCAATAAAACGCTCGAAGTGAAAGTGCTCGCCTTGCAAGATTCTACAAAAAAAGAAGATGCAAGTAAAATGTATGAAATTCTTTCTGAGAAAAGGATAGAAGCTTAAAAGAAAATGGTCTTTCTCTAAAAAACAGAGGAAGGCTATTTTTTTTGTCTGACTTTCAAAATAGCTATCTAGACATTGTTTTTAGATATTGGTATAATTGACAAGTATGAAAGAACCAATAGGAGGCAAGGGTGTTGAAAAAGGCAAAAAAAGATAATGTACATATGTTGGATAATGATGCAACCAAACAATTTCATGCAAGCACTAACTATACACAGCGACAGTTAATCTTTCGCAGACGTCGTTTAACCCTCCTGTTCACGATTGCCTTTATTTTGTTTGCTAGTGCAGGTGTGGTGCTTTTCAAAGATCAAATGCGTTTGCGTGAATTAAAGACTTACGCACAAGAAACAAAGGAAAAGAATAAAACGACGAAGGAAGAAAAGGCTGCTCTAGAAAAAGAAGTGGCGCAATTAAAAGACGATGACTATGTGGGTAAGCTTGCAAGAAGTCGTTATTTTTATACAAAAGAAGGAGAGCTAGTTTATGTGTTGCCGAAGACTAGCGATTCAAATGATTAAGGATCCATCGTGCAAGTCACGTTGAATTATATACAAGGGTTATATTAGGAGGAACTATTTTTTTATGTCAATCGAAGTTGGAGCAAAACTACCAGGAAAAGTATCAGGAATTACCAATTTTGGTGCTTTTGTAGATTTGGGAAAGGGAAAAACCGGCCTAGTGCATATTAGTGAAGTTTCAAATGGTTTCGTCAAAGATATTAATGAAGTACTCAAAGTTGGCGATGAAGTGACTGTTTTGGTAACTGCTATAGGCGAAGATGGGAAGATTGGTTTATCCATTCGTAAAGCAATTGACAAGCCAAAAGAAGAAAAGAAGGAACATTCACACAAAAAACCATTTAACAAAAATCATAATGGCCGCAAAGAAAATGCACCTAAGCAAGACTTCGATGCGCTGATGAGTTCATTCTTAAAGGATAGCGATGATCGCCTAGCTTCTTTACGCCGCAATACAGAAGGCAAACGCGGTGGACGTGGCGGACGTCGTAGCTAATTCAAATTATTATTTCTAAGCATCAGTTAAGTACTCATTATTCCAGACGAGACTTAATTGATGCTCGTTTTATTATAAGGATGTGAGCCGGGTCGATCAGCTCCAAGTAGCTAAGTTTTCCGGAATGTCTGGAAAATCCACCGTGTTTTAAGATTTTCCCAGACAGGCCGGCTTAGATACACAGGAGCTACCCGGCGAACACAGATTGTATAAGGTCGTGAAGTAGCTCGGAAAGCTTCGAAGAAATTTATGTGCTTACCTACCGCTGAGAAAATCGGATGAAAGGAGATTTTCTCAAGCGGGAGGGCGAATTTCACAATGTCTAGCTGCTGAACGTCGATTAAAAGGATGTGAGGCGGGGCGGTCAGCTCCAAGCAGCTAAGGTCTGTCTAGAGCGTCGGAAAAGTCCGAGTGATGTCACCAAATAAGGAAAGGGGTGTGCTATGGATTTAGCCAAACAATTCTATCAACATTGTCAAAAAAATAGTTTTTTCCAGCCGACTGATTATTTGTTGATTGCTGTATCTGGCGGTGTGGATTCGATGGTCTTGCTCGATTTGATGCAGCGATGTTTTGCAAAAATCCCAATGGCCGTGGTGCATTTTAACCATCAACTAAGAGAAAATGCAGCGATAGAACAAGCCTTTATAAAAGAATATTGCCAAACACACCAATTACCTTTCTTTACTGCAAATTGGCAAGAAAAAACGACCACAAATCTTGAAGCGCAAGCAAGAAAAGCGAGATACCGTTATTTTGCTCAGGTGATGAAAGCACAAGGGTTTACCTGTCTATTGACGGCCCACCATGGCGATGACCAACTGGAAACCATGCTGATGAAGTTAGTCAAGTACGGTAATTTTCAAAATCTAGCTGGTATGAAAGCCAAAAGTGTGCTTCCTGAGACTACCTTGCCATTGTGCCGTCCTTTACTATTTACGGATAAAAAGACACTTTATGATTATGCGCACGAAAAGCAATTAACCTATTTTGAAGATGAAACCAATCAAAGTCTTGACTATGCGCGTAATCGTATGCGTCATCAGGTATTGCCAGTGCTAAAAGGCGAAAATCCGCAAGCGTTAAATCAAGTGGCACGTTTGAGTGAGCAGCTGTACTTTTTACAGGAAATCTTGGAAGAAATGCAAGATACATGGTATGATACACTTGTCAGACAAAGGTACGATACTTATCAGATTTTGCTTGAACCTTTTTTACAACTCACACCGGCGAAACGTTATTTTGCTTTACAGGGGATTTTTCATCGCTTATCACTTAAAGCACAGATTCCCTTAAAAGAAGCCCATGTAGCGCAAGTGTTAGACCTACTTGCCGAGAAGCGCCTTACTTTTGTACTCTCGGTAGAAAATCATTGGCAAATTCAAGCCAGCCAAGACAAGCTAATCATTACGCGTCAAAAAGAAAAAGTGACGAGTCAAGATTTTTGCTACACGCTCAAAGTGGGCGAGTCAATCATGATTGATGCACATCGCTGGGTGGGGCTATTTGTCGCAGGGGAGGAAAAAATTCCCAAAAAAGTCAAACATTTCTCAGAATTTCGCCATGAATTTTTGGCAGAATTAAATCCGGTTTTAACGTTACGCCCAAGAAAACCTGGGGATAAAATCGCGTTAAGTACAAGTTTAACAAAAAAGGTTCGGCGGTATTTTATTGACGAAAAGATACCGACAGCACAAAGAATGCAGGCAATTGTGGTCTTAGATGCGTCAAAAAATATCATGAGTTTGCTTCCTTTTGTGAATTCTTATTTGAGTATTGATGCTAAAACTGATAAAATACGTTACATACTGGTCTATCGATACATAGAGTAGCATTTAAGGAGGATAAGGTCGTGTTGATGAATGACATTGAAAAAGTATTGATTACAAAAGAGCAAATCGCCGCTCGTTGTGAAGAACTAGGTAAGGAATTACAAGAAAAATTTGCAGGAAAAAATCCTTTAGTCGTAGGTGTCTTAAAAGGGGCTGTTCCTTTTATGGCGGATATTATTCGTGCGATGGATAGCCATGTGGAAATCGATTTTATGGATGTTTCAAGTTACGGAAATGCCTTAGTGTCATCTGGTGAGGTCAAAATTGTGAAAGATCTTGATACCAATGTAGAAGGCCGTGACATGTTAATCGTGGAAGATATTATTGACAGCGGTCGTACTTTGGCTTATTTAGTAGACCTATTCAAATATCGTAAAGCAAATTCGGTTACCATTGTGACCCTTTTAGACAAACCAGAAGGACGCGCGGTGGATATCGAAGCTGATTATGTTGGCTTTGATGTGCCGAATGAATTTGTGGTCGGCTATGGTTTAGATTACTGCGAACGTTATCGTAACCTACCTTATGTTGGGGTATTAAAACCTGAAATTTATCAAACAAATTAGTAAAAATTTATTGCTAGTTATGGTAAAATAGGAAAGGTCAATAAAAGACAAATAAGGGCAAGGAGGAGCTCGATGAACAAGAAAAATAATAATGGTATGTTAAAAAATACCTTATATTACATCCTTGTGCTTCTTGCAATGGCGGGGATTTTAATCTTCTTTGTCGGCAATGGTAGCAGTCAGTCACCATCGATTGACTACTCGAAATTTACTGAGCAATTAGAAGATGGTAAAATCAAGTCATTTTCCGTACAACCGGCAAATGGCGTCTACAAAATTAGCGGGAAATACAAAGATGAACAGACAGTAAGTAATAACAGTGGACTTTCGATTCTGGGTTCAACTAGTACGAAGTCAAAGAGTTTTACAACGATTGTCTTGCCAAATGATTCCACATTAAGTGAAATTACTTCTTTGGCAGCAGCACATAATGTAGATACAACCATTAAGGAAGAATCTAGCAGTGGTGTTTGGATTTCATTTTTAATTAGCATGGTGCCGTTTGTCATCATGATTTTCTTCTTCTACATGATTATGGGTCAACAAGCCGGTGGTGGCGGTGGTGGCCGTGGCGTGATGAACTTTGGTAAATCAAAAGCCAAAGAAGCCGATAAAAAAGCCAACCGCGTGCGTTTCTCTGACGTAGCTGGGGCTGAAGAAGAAAAACAAGAATTAGTCGAAGTGGTGGAATTCTTAAAAGATCCACGTCGCTTCTCAGCATTAGGTGCACGTATTCCAGCTGGGGTGTTACTAGAAGGACCTCCAGGAACCGGTAAAACTTTATTAGCTAAAGCAGTTGCCGGTGAAGCAGGCGTACCATTTTACTCTATCTCTGGTTCAGACTTTGTAGAAATGTTTGTCGGGGTCGGAGCAAGTCGTGTACGTGATTTATTTGATACTGCGAAGAAAAACTCACCAGCCATTATCTTTATCGATGAAATTGATGCGGTGGGTCGTCAACGTGGTGCTGGTATGGGTGGCGGACATGATGAACGTGAACAAACCCTTAACCAATTGCTCGTTGAAATGGATGGTTTCAGCGGAAATGAAGGTGTGATCGTCATTGCTGCTACAAACCGTTCAGACGTCTTGGATCCAGCGTTATTGCGTCCAGGCCGATTTGACCGTCAAATTTTAGTCGGTCGTCCCGATGTCAAAGGTCGTGAAGCTATTTTACGCGTCCATGCGAAAAATAAACCATTGGCTGATGATGTTGACTTGAAAGTAATCGCCCAACAAACACCAGGATTTGCCGGGGCTGATTTGGAAAACGTCTTAAACGAAGCGGCTTTAGTGGCTGCCCGTCGTAATAAAACGAAAATTGATGCTTCTGATATTGATGAAGCTGAAGACCGCGTGATTGCTGGTCCTGCTAAGAAAGACCGCGTCATTAGTAAACGTGAACGCGAAATGGTGGCCTATCATGAAGCCGGACATACCATCGTTGGTCTAGTGCTTTCTCGTGCGCGTGTTGTACACAAGGTAACGATTATCCCACGTGGACGCGCTGGTGGTTACATGATTGCTTTACCAAAAGAAGATCAAATGTTGTTAACCAAAGACGATATATTCGAACAAATTGTTGGTCTATTAGGTGGACGTACAGCTGAAGAAATTATCTTTGGTGTTCAATCTACTGGGGCTTCCAATGACTTTGAACAAGCCACAGCCTTAGCGCGCAGCATGGTGACTGAATATGGTATGAGTGACAAGCTTGGACCTGTGCAATACGAAGGCAATCATCAAGTCTTTATCGGTCGTGACTATGGTCAAACCAAAGCTTATTCTGAACAAATTGCTTATGAAATTGACCAAGAAGTTCGCCGTATCTTGATGGAAGCTCATGATAAAGCACGCGAAATCATCGAAACGCATCGTGACAAACATAAATTAATTGCTGAAAAATTATTAGAGTTTGAAACATTAGATGCTAAGGCAATCAAGTCCTTGTTTGAAACAGGGAAAATGCCTTCACAAGATGAATCTGAATTTCCAAGTGAAAAAGCGCAAAGTTATGAAGAAGCAAAACGTGCCCTAGAAGAACGTGATGCGAAAAAACAAGCGCAAGCGGATGATGAATTAACAATCACACCAGATGATACAACTGAAGAATAAGAAAAAAGCGGCTGATTACTAGAATCAGTCGCTTTTTTTAGAATTATGGTAGGTTTTATGAAAATTCGAAAAGAAACATCAACAGATTACGACAAGGTCTATCAAGTGATACAGCAGGCCTTTGAGCAGGCAGAACACGCAGACGGCAATGAAGCGGATTTGGTCACTGCCTTAAGAAAAGGTTCAGCTTTCATTCCCGAACTTTCGCTAGTTGCTGAGATAGAGGGGAAAATTGTCGGTCATATCCTCTTTACCAAAGGACAAATCGCCGATAAGACCGTATTAGCACTAGCGCCATTAGTTGTATTGCCGACTTATCAAGGACAAGGGATCGGTGCGGCACTTGTCAACGAGGGCCATCGAATCGCTCGCCAATTAGGGTATGATTATGTGATTGTTTTAGGCGGTCCGTATTATCAACGTTTTGGTTATGTCTCAGCCAGCTCGCTCGGTATTATTGCACCATTTGAAGTACTAGACGAATACTTTATGGCGAAAAAACTCAATCCTCACGCTGAAAAGGTAAACGGTGTGATGCACTACGCCAAAGAGTTTGGGATAGAGTAAAGAATAGGTCCACTAACTAATGATAGCTAGGTTAGTGGGCGTTCTCTTTTGATTTTATGGTTCGTTCTTTATACATAAAAGGTCGCACTGCCTTTTGCCTAATTTTAGTTTGTTTTTAGGCGATTTTTAAGAAGTTAGGTGATTGTTGATAGGTCACGCTTATTCTAATGTGATAAATGTCCTAGTCAGTACGCTGGGCATTACCGCGATGTTTATAGTCTCAGATGAATGTTTTGTGATATAAAACTTCAATCTCTAGGCTACAAACGTAAGCAGTGTTGATTCATGACAAAGTATTTGTAAGAAAATAAGAAGTAAAAAGTTGGCCCTAAGACATGATGTTGGTGTCACAAAGATACTATTATCTGGAATTTGCCAGTTGTAGAATGCGGCAATGGCTAAACCACTTGTTGCCCAACGTTTTTGGTTGATTACATATTTTATAAAAGTGTCGGATGTAAATCTGTTTTTATAATAAACACAAAAAATATTATTGTTAAATCACTACTTTAAACGTAAAAGAAAATGTTTCGAAAAGATTAGTGTAGCCTCATCATCCAGTAGATTATGATAACGTATCTGTAAAGTGAATATAGCACATACAACAAGAACCACAATGACATAATTAAAGTTAACAAAGAAAAGTCTACAGAAAAGATAGATGGTGCGATTTCCACCATCATGGCATGAGATAGAGCAATTAGATGTGGAGTAGATAATAGCGATTCGGTGTACGATAATAGAGAGATTTTATTTCTTTAAGATATGTGTTGCTATATGCGATACAAATCCTTATAATTAAGTTAAAGGAAGGTGAGTATTATGGCAGTAATGAAAACAGCAAATGTTAATGTAAGAATACAAGAAAATATTAAAGAACAAGCAGAACAGATACTGGAAACCCTAGGAATTTCTAGGGCAAGTGCTATTGATATGTTCTACAGACAAATCATTTTAAAACAAGGGATTCCATTTCCTTTGACTGTTTCTAAGACTATTCCCATAAGAGAAGAAATGGATGAAGACACCTTCAATTCAATGATGGCAACAGGCTATACTCAGGCAATCCAAGGGGATAGTTATCCAATAGATGATGTTTTTGATGAATTAGAGCGAGGTCTATAATGGATACGTATACCATACAAATTACAAGTCAAGCCAAGGAACACCTAACTCTTATTAGAGACTACATTGCTCATGATTTGAAAGAACCTGAGATTGCGAAGAATATGCTTAGGCTACTGAGAACGGAAATGTATTCTCTTGATAGTCTGCCACATCGCATTAAATGTATAGAAGAAAAACCATGGGGTGATTTAGGTTTTCGTAAACTTAGGGTAAAAAATTACTATATCTATTTTAGAATAGATGAGGCATTAAAAGAGGTTCAAATTCTCGCAGTGATCTATACAAAAATGGATCAAGAAAAGCAATTAGAAAAACTATAATAAACTCGTTGCGCTATTTGAAAAATACTGAAAAAAATAAAGGATTTCGCATAAAGTAACCAGAACTTGGTTTTTGTGTAATGATAATCAATTGAAGTGGCTGATGTGATTGAAGATGATAATGACCATCTATATGTTTTTACATTCGTGGGTGTAATAGTTGTACTTGGGCGGGTGCTTAAGTGCTAGCCTAAGTATTTGCAACATCAATCTGATCCAATTGAGGAAATGAAGCAAGTTTTAAAGGTTTTAGAGAAGTATAACTCCAATGGGCAGATTATTCGTATGTTTAACGATTTTTTCCACACTAGCACGTATTCAGGCAGTTTCCTATTTTTAGGGTGCTGTCTTTTTCCATCTAAACTTTAAATTTGAATTTTTGGCGTGAATTCGGTATTATCTTTAGGTATCGAGGAAAAAGTGAAAAGAGCCAAAGGAGGAGAAAAAATGGCTGATTATTTAGTAAAAGCGCTGGCCTATGATGGTTTGGTACGTGCCTATGCGGTAAATGCGACGGATACTGTGGCTGAAGCGCAACGCAGACATGAAACTTGGCATACGGCATCGGCTGCTTTAGGTCGTGCCTTAGTGGGAACCTTGCTTTTAGGATCGACTTTAAAAGGGGAAGATAAATTAACCGTAAAAATCTTAGGTGACGGTCCAGCGGGGGCAATCATTGTCGATGGAAATGCCAAAGGAGAAGTTAAAGGATATATCCAAAACCCTAAAGTTGCCCTACCATTAAATGCGCAAGGAAAGATTGACGTGAGAGGCGCTGTGGGTACGCAAGGGTTATTTGTCGTGATTAAAGATTTAGGCTTGAAAGAACCATTTACCGGTCAAACACCTATTGTATCTGGTGAGCTAGGGGAAGATTTCACCTATTATCTAGCCTCTTCTGAACAAATCCCTTCAGCAGTTGGACTAAGTGTTTTGGTAAATCCAGATGACACCATTCAAACCGCTGGTGGATTCATGCTACAAATTATGCCGGGTGCAAGTGAAGAGCTGATTTCACGCCTAGAGCAAAAATTAGCCAGTCTGCCACGTGTATCTAGTCTTTTAGATAGTGGGATGACGCCAGAACAAATTTTAGAAACCATTTTGGATGACACGACCATTTTTTATCTTGAAACCCAACCAGTTTGCTTTAAGTGCGATTGTAACAAAGACAAATTCGCCACAGCACTGATTACTTTAGGGACCAAAGAATTACAAGAAATGATAGATGAAGATCATGGCGCAGAAACAGTTTGCTCATTTTGTGGGAATAAATATCACTTCTCTGAGCAAGACTTACAAGGATTAATCACAGAAATTGAGGAAAACAAATGACAAATACTTGGAAAATAGGCGATATTGAAATTAAAAATCGAGTCGTAGTGGCACCGATGGCAGGAATTTCTAATGCGGCATTTCGGGTGACAGTCAAAGAAGCAGGGGCCGGTCTGGTCGTGTGTGAAATGATTAGTGACCAAGGCATTCATTTCCGCAATAAAAAGACTTTAGATATGCTTTACATCGATGAGCGTGAATATCCGTTAAGTGTCCAAATTTTCGGTGGCAATAAAGATAGTTTGGTGGAAGCGGCTCAGTTTGTTGAAGCAAATACCAAAGCAGCCATTATCGACATTAACATGGGTTGTCCGGTAAATAAAGTGATCAAAGCTGAAGCCGGTGCTAAATGGCTATTAGATCCAGATAAAGTCTATGAAATGGTCGATGCGGTATCTTCTGCGGTGAAATTACCGGTAACTGTGAAAATGCGTACGGGTTGGGACGAAGCACATTTATTTGCTGTGGAAAATGCCAAAGCGGCTCAAGCAGGGGGTGCAGCGGCTTTAGCAATGCATGGTCGAACTCGCGTGCAAATGTATGAAGGACATGCCAACTGGGAAATCTTGCGTCAAGTCAAAGAAAACATCGACATTCCATTTATGGGCAATGGCGATGTACGCACACCTGAAGATGCTAAAAAAATGTTAGAGGAAGTCGGCTGCGATGCGGTGATGATCGGTCGGGCTGCTTTAGGTAATCCATGGATGATTAAACGCACCGTCCATTATTTAGAAACTGGAGAATTATTACCAGAACCAACCCCACGAGAAAAGATTGATATTGCGAAAATTCACTTCGACCGTTTAATTGATTTAAAAGGGGAAAAAGTTGCTTCTCGTGAATTCCGTCAACACGCAGCTTACTATCTTAAAGGCATCCCACGGGCGGCTAAAGTCAAAGCAGCGATTAACCAAACGGAAGATAAAGCGACAATGATTCAATTATTGGATGACTTCTTGAAAAAAACGGAGGAAAATCCTGTTGTGCGATAATAGATAGATGAAAAAAATCAAGCAATTCCTAAATTTCGCTTGATTTTTTCGTCTTTCATTGGCAATATTATGGATGAGTGCAAATTTTGAAACGGAGGAAAATATCTTGACTGAAATTGAAAGACAAGAAGAGTTAAATGACCAAATGTTGGTTCGTCGTGAAAAAATGGAACGACTAATCGAACAAGGCATTGACCCATTCGGTAAACGTTTTGAGCGTACCCATAACTCAAAAGAACTACACGAAGCTTATGATGACAAAACAAAAGAAGAATTACACGACTTAAACTTAAAAGCTAGCGTTGCCGGTCGTATGATGACTAAACGTGGGAAAGGAAAAGCTGGTTTTGCGCATTTACTAGATCGCGAAGGCCAAATCCAAATCTACGTGAGAAAAGATGAAGTCGGCGAAGAAGCCTATGAATTATTCAAACAAGCAGACTTAGGGGACTTTTATGGTGTGACTGGTCAAATTATGAAGACCAATACCGGTGAAGTGTCCATCAAGGCAGAAACTTTTGAAATTCTATCTAAAGCATTGCGTCCATTACCTGATAAATATCACGGACTAACCAATGTCGAACAAAGATATCGTCAACGTTACTTAGATTTAATTAGTAACCGCGAAAGTTTTGACCGCTTTATGAAACGTAGCCAAATCATCAGTGAAATCCGTCGTTACTTAGATTCTCAAGGCTATATCGAAGTTGAAACACCAGTCTTACACAATCAAGCAGGTGGTGCGGCGGCTCGTCCATTTATCACGCACCATAACGCTTTAGATACGGATCTTTATCTACGTATCGCTTTAGAGTTACACTTAAAACGTTTGATTGTCGGCGGTATGGAAAAAGTATACGAAATTTCTCGTGTGTTCCGTAATGAAGGGATTGATACCACTCATAACCCTGAATTTACCATGTTAGAAGCTTATACTGCTTACACTGATTATAAAGATGTGATGGACCTAACAGAAGGCATTATCCGCAATGCTGCTCAAAAAGTATTAGGTACGACTGAAATTAGTTACGATGGAGAAGCGATTGATTTGACTTCACCATTTAGACGTTTACACATGGTAGATGCCGTGAAAGAAAAAACAGGTGTTGACTTCTGGCAAGATATGACACTTGAACAAGCTCGTCAATTAGCTAAAGAACATAATGTAGAAATTACCGATGCGATGGAAATCGGTCATATTATCAATGAATTCTTTGAAACATTTGTAGAAGATACTTTACGTCAACCTACTTTTGTTTATGGTCATCCAGTGGCAGTTTCTCCACTTGCGAAGAAAAATCCTGAAGATCCTCGCTTTACTGATCGTTTTGAATTGTTCATCGTGGGTAAAGAGTTTGCCAATGCCTTTACGGAATTAAATGACCCAATCGATCAAAGAGAACGTTTTGAAGCGCAAGAACGTGAACGCGCAGCTGGTAATGATGAAGCGCATGGTGTGGATGAAGATTTCCTAGAAGCATTAGAACATGGTCTTCCACCAACCGGAGGCCTAGGAATCGGTATCGACCGTCTAGTGATGTTACTAACTGATTCTCAATCAATCCGTGACGTCTTATTATTCCCAACCCTTAAGAACGTCGAAAAATAAACATATCATACACAACGCCTAGAAGTACAGGAGACTTCTAGGCGTTTTTGAATAAGAATGTGAGGCGAGTTGATTAGCTACGAACGGATAAGTTTGTCCAGAACGTCGGGAAAGTCCGAAAAGTGAAGACTTTCCCAGACGGGCTGGCTTATACGTCGAAGTGGTTAGTCGCCGAACACAAATTACAAAAGGATGTGAGGCGGCTTATAAATTCTTGCTTTGTAGTAAAATAAAGAGGACATTAAAAAAGGGGCTTGGCGGATGGCTTATAGTGAATTGATTAAAAATTTCAGTAAAATTCGTAGTTATATGCGCGATTTTTATGTGTATGGTTTTAAGAGTCGTGAGGAGTTTACGCAAAAAAGTAGTCGTTCTTATGATGATGAGCGCAGAAGAGTAGTTAGCTGGCTGGATGAATATATGCAGTTTCATCAAGATAAAGAAGGTAAGCAAGTATTTATAAGTATCGATAGTCGCCAAATTGTCCATAATCCTTTTTATCAAGCATGGAAAGCTAAGAGTTTTACGCCAGGTGATATTACCTTGCACTTTTATCTGATGGTCATATTGAGTCAACAGGCACGGTTAAGTTTGTCCGAAATAATGGATGAGCTGGATGAAATTTTGCAACATTTTCCCAATACACGGCTTTTTGATGAATCCACTGTGCGCAAGAAATTAAAAGAATATGTCGCTTTGATGATTTATTGACTTGTTTGGATACGCCTTGTGAAGAAGCTGCCCTCACTTATTTGTTTGAACAATTTCAAGCAGACCAACAACGTTTAGCTAATGGGGAAGCTATCTCGTTATTAGCTAAATGGTTGCCTTCGATTAATGCTTCTAATGCACAAACGATTAAACGGGCTAAAAAGATTGCACGTTTCTTCCAATTAAGTGATAAAGAATATCGCCAAAGTTTATCCGCGATGAGAAAATCCTTACATTTAATTGAAAATCATTTACGCGAGCAAGATTATTCCTTTGATTATGCCAAACAACCTTCACGTGCGCTGTTTAAATATCGTAAGGCTTTTTTGCATAACGATGAATTACGCTATCAAGCTTATTTAGACTAGGTAAAAACGGGGCAGAAAAAAATGAATACGAGTCAAGTGATGCCCTATGAAATGGTGCAGCAAGGGTTAGATTTACTTGGACCTCGTCATTATTTTTGGGAGGATGCTCCTAAAGTTCCTGTCGATGTAGCACAAAAAGAACTACTTAACACCATTTGGGAACAACTACCAAATTATGAGACCACTGAGGATACGTTAGCGGTTATTGATACTTCGGGGTCAATGTATTTCGATTGTCAAAATCCTATCCCTGCCAGTGTCGCTTTATCTTTAGGGTTATATTTTTCCCAACATAATCAAGGAGCTTTCCGTAATCATTTCATCGAATTTTCGAGAAAATCACAACTCATCGAAATAAAAGGTCAGACATTTATGGATCAGTTGGAATATTTAGCGGCCTTTAATGAAGTGGCTAATACCAATCTAGAAGGTGTCTTTGATTTGATTTTACAGACGGTACTTGAGCATAAACTACCACAAACTGCCTTGCCAGCGAAATTATTAATTATTTCTGATATGGAGTTTGATGCATGTGTGGACAATCATGAAGTGACCAATTTCGAACGTGCCAAACAAAAATTTGCTTCATCTAGTTATCATTTGCCGAAAATTGTTTTTTGGAATGTAGCTAGTCGCCATAATCAGCAACCAGTTACCCAAAATGAAGCAGGTGTCTACTTGGTTTCAGGTATCACGCCCAAAATTTTTGAGTTAGTCGTTTCTGATACCTTAAATCCTTATCAATTTATGTTGGAGGTAGTTGAAAGTCCTCGTTATCAAACAATCACAGCTTAATGTATAGAAAGTAGGTTGGCCCAAACAATGAAAGTTAACCTACTTTTTTTAGGCTAAACCAATAGAAATGATGAACGAAAAATACTTGATTCAAGAAGAAACAGTCTGATTTTTCTTAAAAAGCGAATAATAAAACAAAGATAACCGTGAATATTCCAGTTTTTACAAAAGTTTTAAAAATGACAAAAAAAGTTTAAATTTCTTGTTGACCGAAAGCTGAAATCTTGGTATAGTATTACTTGTCTTTGAGAAACAAGACAAAACGCAAGAAGCTGAAAAGCGAAAGCGAGAAAACTTCTAAAAAAAGTTGTTGACAAAGAAAAAAAGCTTTGATACAATAAAGAAGTTGATTAAGAACTTTGAAAATTAAACAGTAGGTTAATTATAAAACTTTAATTCACACGAATTAAAACCAACAACAAACCAAGCCAGATATTCAGATGATGATTAGTCTGAGCAGGAACTTCATTAAGAAGTAAAC
>SKEL01000929.1_pt1 | contig 29307 bp, 23 predicted proteins | sample 4826741 | NCBI WGS metagenome assembly SKEL01 (sample SAMN11008810, study PRJNA524170) | human gut metagenome | biome: Human fecal sample; material: Feces; isolation source: fecal sample from pouch patient p33 | host: Homo sapiens | place: Israel: Tel-Aviv | collected 2016-03-22
AGTATGCTTTATTACGTGATGGAGAACATCCTTTTTCAAATAAATACAGTGCTACAGCAGAGACGCTCCTTACCGAATTTACAACAAATGAAGAGATTGTAACTTCCTCTGTTGAAGCTACGGGAAGTGTCATAAGGCACTGTCCTAAGTATGAACGCTTCTATCAAAAGAAATATGCTGAAACAAAAAACACTAGCATAAACGAGCACTCGCGTTGACTTTGCGTAAATTTATATGTCTGCTCTATGGTCTACTGGACAAGAGCCAATTCTGCTCTCCGAAAAAGAGTAGGTAATCCATATCGCATTTCTTGCCTGGGACACTCGTTGTAGGTCGTAGGATTTTTAAAGTTACCCTTTTGTCTGAAAATTTTTTTAAAATAGTTCTTGATTATTTACCAAATTTGCTTAATTTATTGTGCATAACATAATTATGTTATGTGTAAAAACAAGAGGTGTATATCTTTCCTTTGTGAATAATATACAATAAAACTACTAAAAATGCAACAAAATAATTAAAAATGTAAAAAAGTATTGACAAAGCGTAAGGGTGATATTAATATTGACATATAGATTGAAACATAATTATGTTTAAAATGGAATGATGAAAGGAGAAGATATGGATTTATCGAATTTTACTTTAAATAACGGACTTAAAATTCCAAGTATCGGATTTGGAACCTGGGAGCTCCCAGAGGGGGAAAAGACGGCTTGTGCAGTAAAAACCGCGCTATCCGTGGGATACAGGCACATTGATACGGCGGCTGCGTATGAAAATGAAAGGAGTGTGGCGGAGGGCGTTAGGCAGGCAGGAATGCGCAGAGAAGATGTTTTTATTACGAGCAAAGTCTGGTTGACCTCTCTGGGATATGAGAAAACATTATTATCATTCAAAGAGACCTTGTCACAATTAGATACTGATTATTTAGATCTCCTGCTAATTCATGTACCTGCTGTAGAGAGCATGGTGGAACAGTGGCAGAGGTTGAATCTATCTACGTGGAAAGCAATGGAACATCTTTATAAAGAAGGATATGTGAAATCAATTGGCGTAAGTAATTTTCTTCCGCATCATATGGCGCCGTTATTGGAAGGGGCAGAGATCACGCCGATGGTAAATCAAATAGAGTTCCATCCGGGAATGATGCAGAATGAAGCAGTCAGGATGTGTAAAGAACATAATATCCTTTTAGAAGCATGGAGCCCCCTGGGAAATGGAAAGCTGCTGCAAGATGAGAAACTCGGAAAAATCGCCAAAAAGTATAAAAAAACAACTGCACAGCTGTGCATTCGTTGGTGTTTACAACATGGAATACTTCCGTTACCGAAATCTTTATCGCAAGTTCATCTGAACGATAATCTGGATGTGTTTGACTTTGAGATTTCAGATGATGATATGGAAAAAATTGACCAGCTTCCCCCAATTGGCGGAGTATTCTGGAATATGGACGAGCCTCGCAAACTATTTTATTTGGCTAGAGAACTTCATTTGTAAAAATTATCAATTACAGGGAGGATAAGAGCCTGAAAGGAGGATAATGGGAAGGGTCTTATTAAAAAATGTAAAGAAGTATTTATTTATCCCCTATGAAAATGGGGGTGCGGATCAGATCATCCAGATAAGAAGCAAATCAAAAGAGATGTTCTCCTTTTATTACCCCATTGCCTCTAACCACATCAGTGGCTGGGGGAGGATTGAACTTCCATCGTATTTGGAAGGGGAAACAGTGGAAGTTGTTTCAGAACAGGATAAGATGGTAGAGGCGGTCTACACCAGAGAACGAAGCTATGGAAAAGAGGAAAGACATCAAGCGGAGCCATGGGTACATTTCCATATCCCTTATGGGAAAATACTAGAGATAAAATCCTTTTTCCAGGATGAAAAAGAAAACTGGCATATGCATCTTTTGGAAGATTTTTCAATGGGCTCCAAAAACAATGAAGGGATATTAAGAGAATATAAAAGTAAAGATTTGTATTATTGGGAAGAAGGGATGCGGAAAAATCAAGAGCTTAGAGCTATTGGCGACACAGAAAACCTTCCATTAGTAGGAGATGTCACAAACTTTTTCAGTGCAGCTGATAAAAATGGCGAGATATATGGATTTGCATTAAGCAAACAGTTTTGTTTGAGGGATAGCCCTGTAAAAAACGTGTTAAGCATTCCGGTAAACTTAAAGAAAAATAAAATATATCCAATGAAAAAGCTGGAAAATCTCCGCGTTTGGAGGCGGGACTGGTACTTAAAAAAAATAGAAAAGGAATTTTATTTTGAATGCCGTTTTCGAATCAGGCCGGGGGAATGGCCAGGGATTATAATCGAAGAAAAGGCTAGGACATTAGAAGACATACGAGCAGGAGTAATAGAAGTAGAACTGGAAGTTCTGGTCGGTATGGAAGAAGAAATTCTGATTGAATTATCAGGGCTCCAGTGGAAATGGAGTGCATTGACACAAGAACTAAGGTGTAAAGATTATGTCATGCCGGCTACCGTAAAGGATGGGAGGTTGTTGCTGCACTTTTTCTGCGACCACATTGTTCAGGAGGGATTTTCTGACTCAGGGAAAGGAATGCTGGTTACATATCCCGAGATAATAAAAGAAATAATCCACGATATCCAGAACGACGAAATTGAAAATATCCAGAATCCAACATTTCAGCTTCGGTATTATTCAGAACCATACATAAAAATTCAGACAAAGGGGAATACGGCCTCTATTGTGGCAATGCATGTTTACGCTTTGCGGCGCCCAGATTATTCGCAAGGAAATGTGGAACTGCTCGAAAACATTACCGTGGGAGAACGCATTTATCAGTGCAGTCATTTTACCGTATACGAAAATGCGATTGATGATATGGTTTATGGAAGCCCAAAATCCTGGGTTTTGGATCGTGGAACCCGGGTGCTGTCTCCGATTAGGGCAATAGAAGATTTTCAATGGGCGAATACGCCTTGGGGAGATATGACAAGAATTGCTGACAGGGAGGAAATGTGGCGATTTCGAGGCTATGAAGATTTTCCTCAGCTGGAAACAGGGATTCCGACGGTGGATGCGGCCTATAACCTGGCAGTCGATATACTGCAGAGAAATCTGGATGAAGCTTATGCGATGCCTGGAAATGAAGGCTTGCTCAATGCCGGCTTACTGCAGGGAAAGGGCGAAGGCTTCGGAGTATGGGTGAGGGATACCTGCCATAACGCATTCCGGATAGCTAATTTCTTAATTCCGGACAGAATACGAAAGTCTCTGGTTTATGTTACCGAAAGAGGATTTAATAATGGATGCGATTCCGCGGCAATGCCTCCAATTGCGATATGGGATTATTATCGGGCAACCTCAGATAAATCGATACTATACGAAACATATTCAGAGTTATTTAAATTTATTGAAAAAGCGGACTCTATTTATGACAAAGAAAAAGGGCTCATACGAGCTGAACATTCTGCCGCACAGGATGCATTTCCTGAAATTCATAATGGCGGGTATTCTTTAAGCCCCCAAATCTATTATGCTCATATGTATTTCGATATGGCCAACATATGCGATGAGATACAGAAAGCGCCTGAAAAGAGTATGGTGTTCAGACAAAAGGGAGAGGCTATACTCAGTAATATAAAAAGGCAGTATTGGAATGAGGAGAAATCTTGCTTTACAAGCGGGCCGCGTGGCAGTGAGGCTTATGAAAAGGGAATTTGGGAAGCGACAGGGGCAGAAGCCTGTGTGTGGCCTAGGTTTCATGTTGCGGATAGCAGGCAGAGACGCAGGGCAAACGCATAAAAAATCCATCTAAAGGGTAGCAACTTCCTTAGATGGATTTTTTACAATTCAATTCTTTCGAGAATTAAATCTTCTATATATTCTAGATGACAATTGTATAACATACTCATCTTTTTATATGTCATCCTTTTCTTTTTATCGAATCTCTTATCTAATTTTATAAGATTATAACAAATTTTTCTAATTAATGATAAATTTTGCATTGCCTTTTTAACTTTTACTTTACATGCATCTTCTCGAAAATGTACATCTAGTACCCAGTGAAGATTATTTTCGATTTCCCAATGCCCTCGTACAATATGTGACATCTCTTCTGCACTTATATTTTGATCCAGTATATAGTATCTCATCTCGATGCTTCTTTTCCCATCAACTTCCCTTATACTTTCTACTTTCCCAATAGATTTTAAATCTTTCCAATTATCCCTCCCTGATAAATACTCTATATCGGATGATATCAGATATTTTCGTTTTTCTATTCTTCCATGATTTTTCTCAATCGTTTGATAAACACTAATCTGTTCAAGTTCTTCTTTTTCCGCATAAGAAAAATAGTCTTTGATTTCTTGATATAGAATTGCTTGATTTGTTTTTACCGCAAGACAATAATGTCCCTTTTGTTCGACAATCTGTTTTGCAATCTGTTTTTGACACCCTATAGCATCAATTGTTATGACACAATCTGTAATATCCAGGTTTTTCAATAATTTTGGTATTTCCTTGATTTCATTTGTCTTTTCCCCAACTTTTAGTTGACCTATAGACAAACCATAATTTCCCAGATAAGCAGATATAATATATGGAATATGGCCTCCTTTTTCCGCCGCTGCATGGATTGCCTTCCCATCTATCGCAATACGTTGTACTTCTGAATCACTATTTTTTTGTAGCACCGACAGTACATCTCGAATCCAACAATAAAACATTTGCATAAAACTTTCTGGCTCTATAATTGCAAACACCCGGAGTAATGTATCTGCCGAAGGAACTCCATGTTTTAAGTCTAACAGCTTGGTAAAATATTCTTCTTGAAGTTTCATAAAAAATGCCATATTTTCTGCATCTGTGTAGCCACATAAAACAGCATAAATACTCATAACTACAATATTCACTAGTTCATGTTTTAAGCCACGATTATCTCTACTATCTGGCAACTTTGAAAAATACATTTTCATTTCCATCATAAAAATCACCACTTTTCTTTTATTATAACTGAAAAGTGATGATTATAATAGTAATTATTTTTTATGCGTTTGCCCTGGGCAGAGACGGGAGTTTCTGCAGACAATTAAAACACAGAGGAATGCGTTGAATGATTTCGGTTTAAATTGGTATCCTTTTGAGAAAGGAAAGAATCATTTTTGGAATACATGCTGGGTATCCTGGACAGAAGGAATTGCTGTAGCTGCAAATCATGAAGGGGATATAGCGCTGTTACGGAAATTGATTTTCCAACAGGTAAGGAATGTTGTTGTCAATAAGACATTTCATGAAGCAGTAGATTACACGACGGGTAAAGCATGGAGATGGCCCGGGCTGACCTGGCATGCATCTGCTTTTCTTGGTTACTTTGTATTCGGCCTTTTAGGAATCTCCTATGAGAAAGAGGGACTTACAATTTCGCCATGCATACCACAGGAATTTTCACATATGAAGCTCTGTAATTTGAGGTATAGGGAAGCAGTGTTTGAAATTGAAATCGAGGGAAGCGGAAACCAGTTTGACATGTATGTTGACGATTCAAAAACGGATTATATTGATGCGGCTATTAAAGGCAGGCATAGAGTTACGCTTTGTCAAAAAAATCAGTAAAAGGAGAATCAGTAAATGGAGAATCAGTAAAAGGAGAAAAAGAAATATGAGAAAGAGATTACTAAGTTTAATGATGGCAATGGGACTATTAGGCAGTCTACTCACAGGATGCGGAAAAACAGATACAACTTCTGAGGGAAAGGTAACAATTGTTTTTTCAGATCAGGTGGCCAATGTTGAAGAATCCTCAAAATATCTCTGGGATGTTGCGCAGGAATTTATGAAACAAAATCCGGACATTACCATAGATTTTCGGGGAAGCGACCATGATGACCACATCTCAAAATTGAAAATGGCTACGCAATCGGACAGCCTGCCGGATGTTTTCTGGATTGAACCAAGTATGTTGCCTGAGTTTGCAGAAAACGGATATATCTATGATTTGACAGAGGAGTCTAAAGCACGGGGAATTACCGAAAGATTCCAGGATGGTATGCTGGACGTTAATATGGTCGATGGAAAATTATATGGTTTTCCTAGTGAAGTTATGATGCCATGCTACTTTTATAATAAAGAAATCTTTAAAAAATATAACTTGGAGGTCCCAAGAACCTGGGAAGAATTTATCGAGGTTTGTAAAGTGTTATCTGATCAAGGAATAACACCGATTGCTAAGGGGGCACTTTCTAATTGGTCTGTATGGAACTGGCAGAATATTTTTGTGAGATATGGCTTTTTTAACGACATAGATGATATTTTGAATGGAGAGATGAGCTTCAATAATGAAAATTTTATCCAGGCATATGAAAAGATAAAAGAGCTTAGTGAAGCAGGGGCTTATGCAGAAAATGTTAAAACGATTGATTATTATCAGGCGATTGAAGTATTTCTGGCAGGGAACGCGGCTATGCTTGATTCAGGGAATTTTGCCTGCCGAGATATTGAGAACAGCGAGATAGCGGAGAATATCGGATGCTTTTCCTATCCGTTGATAGAGAATGGGATAACAGATGAAATGACAAGAATAGGCACGTTCAATGGGCCATATGCCGTATCCGCAAAGGTGGCGGAAGATGACGCGAAAAAAGAGGCAGTGTTTAAATTCTTTGAGTTTTATTACAGCGAAGAAGGAGCACAGATTGTAGCGGATACGAATATGCTTCCGACCTCAAAATTCAGTGGAACAGTTGATGCAGAAGAGAACCCGGTTTTTGCGCAGCTTATTGAGCTCTATAATGAGGATGGATGGTCAAACCAATTCCAGCCTTATGGGTATATGCCTACCAATATTGCGGATACCTGGGCGGATTCTATGTGGGGTGTTGCATTAGGTAACTATACTCCGGAGGAGGCAGCTGAAAGAGTAGAGCAGGAAATAGAATAACGACAAGAGTCCGGCGGCTGTCAAAGCAGTTTCTGGCAGCCGCCATTCAAAGAGGAGGAATCGATGTGAAGTGGTTAAGCAACAAAAGAAATATCTTATTATTTTCTATACCATCCTTTCTCTTATATACTGTATTTATTATTGTATCGGTATTTTCTACAATTAGATACAGCTTTACAGATTTTTCTGGAATAGGAAAAGCAAACTTTGCGGGTTTGGAAAATTATAAACGCATGCTGACTGATGAAATATTTTTAAAATCGTGCGGTAATACTGCAATAATTCTGGTAGTTTCATTTCTGATTATCCTGCCGGTTTCATTTTTTGTGGCGTTTGTATTGGATCGGAATTTTAAAGGAAGCTCTGCTGTGAAGGCTCTTAACTTCACTCCGTATATTATTGCTCCAATTATTGTGGGAACGATCTGGGTATTCCTTTTAGACCCTACGATGGGAGTTGTAAACAATGTTTTAAGGGCCGTGGGGTTAGGCGGATTACAGCAGGAATGGATAGGCGGAAATACGTTGACCCCATATAGCATTGGTGTGATATATGCATGGCAGTCCATTGGATATTATGCAACAATCTTTCTGGCAGGACTAAAGACGGTGCCTACGGAAATACATGAAGCATCATCTATTGAAGGCGCAAATGCATGGCAAAAACTTCGTTATATTACGCTGCCGATGATAAAAGATTCCATTGTCATAGTTATTGTACTGGCAGTAAATGGCGCACTAAAAATATTTGAATTGGTATATCAGATGACGAACGGCGGGCCGAACCATAAATCAGAAACAGCGGTAACTTATATGTATTATATTATGTTCAAGTCCGGCAAGTATTCATATGGATCTGCCATGTCCGTGGTGCTACTGATGGTGTGTATGATTTTCACACTCATTTATATTAGAAATGTAAAAGATAATTTTGAGTAAGGAGGAAGAATAAAAGTGAAAAAATCGAAATCGTATTATTTTCTAATTTTTATCGTGGTTCTTATTACCTTGCTTATGATATTTCCGTTCGTATGGACAATTGTAATGTCTTTTAAAACGGATACCGATATTATCAATGCTCCGCTGGCATTGCCGAAGGTATGGAATTTTGATAACTATATAAGAGCGCTGAAAACCCTGGACATATTCGCAATGTATAAGAACACTTTTTTTATTGTTATTGTTACCCAGATTGTTTCACTAGTTATTACCTTCATGAGTTCTTTTGCGATTTGCAGGATGAAGTTCAAAAATAAAAAAATTAAAAATTTTTTATATATTTATTATCTGATTGGCATTAGCGTCCCGGTATATATTTTGCTTTTCCCAATCTATAGAATAAACATTCAGCTTGGAGTACTGGATACACCCTGGAGTCTGATATTACCATACATTGCAATTACAATCCCCTTTAATACGTTGCTTTTTGTTGGTTTCATGAAAGGATTTCCGAAAGAACTAGAAGAAGCTGCGATTATTGATGGGTGCAATCTGTTTCAGCTCTGTACGAGAGTTGTTGTACCAATCCTAAAACCTGTGATTGCAACAGTAACCGTATTTAATGTGATTTACAACTGGAATGAATTTCCGTTTGCGGTAACATATATCTCCAGTCCGGCTAACTATACTGTTTCCCTGGCCACTTCAATGTTCAAAGGCGCATACAGCAGGGATTACAGTGCAATGATAGCAGCGGCGGTATTGATTATGATCCCTCAGCTGATTTTTTATGCGCTTCTACAGAAACAAATCATTGCGGGAATGACAGAAGGCGCGGTAAAAGCGTAAGTGCGCCCAGAAATAAAGGGCGGATAGTTTAGCGGGTGGAACACCCGCATGGCAAGGTGTAGCGAGCCACCATTAGAGAGTCTTGAGTGTTATCTGATAACAGGTAAGGCTAAGCGTAGACAGTTAGGAAATAGGGTTGAAATGCTATTGAGCTCCAAAATTTTACAAAGTCTCAGAGGCCGACGCAGTTTACCCATGCGGAAGGCAACATCATGGTAAGTGTTAGAGAAACTATGCGAGTATATTGTGGCTCTGGCGGAGTCTGAGGGCCAATCATGTTTTATAATGACTATCCAGTCAACTGGGGAGAGCCTGTGATTTCTTGCATTACAGCAAGTATGACGTACAACTATAAAACGGAGAAAATAAAGCAGGAAAGTTTTGTGTAAAACCAAAGACCAATGGTAAAGGATAGCAACAAAGCTAAAGGAAATGAAACAGTGGCTGAAATATAATCGGACAATGCCACTAAAAAGCTGATGCCGATTCTAAATCTTAAATTGCTGGGACATTACAGGTACTAAGGTTTGCTCTATAACATCCAGTCACTGGTTAAATATCATTACTACACAACACAGCTGCTATACCGCTGGATGAACCGCAGAAGTCAGAAGAAAAGCTACAATTGGGAGGGGGAAGGCAGATGTTGGAGCATTATGAACTGGCTTACCCCAAGAAACACTTTAATCTCTATGCGTAGCGTGAAACTGTAAATGTTATTATGAAGAGCCGTATTTGGGAAAGCCGCACGTACGGTTCTGGAAAGGATTTCATATCGTGAGATATGATTTTACTAAATAAATCGTGAGTAGAAAGGACAGAAAATGAAATATAGCGAAAAAATTACAAGAGAACAGCTTTGCCGGCTGATTGACCATACAAATTTGAAGGCTTATGCAGATAAAGAGATGTTGAGGACTCTCTGTGAAGAAGCAAAAGAAAATCATTGTGCAATGGTAGCGATTAATTCGTCTCCGGTGTCCTACTGTAAGGAATTGCTAAAAGATACAGACGTTCATGTGGGTGCGGCTATTTCCTTTCCGTTGGGGCAGACTACGATTAATACGAAAGTATTTGAAGCACAGAATGCGATTGAAAGCGGTGCTGATGAAATTGACTATGTTATCAACATCGGAGAATTAAAAAATAAAAATTATAGCTACATTGAATCAGAAATGAAAGCCATGGTGGAGGTATGCCGTGAAAATAATGTGATTTCCAAGGTAATCCTGGAAATCTGCTACTTAACAGAGGATGAAATAAAGAAAGTATCTGAAATCGCCAGAAAAGTAAAACCAGATTATATTAAGACAAGTACCGGATTCGGGCCTTCAGGTGCAGTAAAAGAAACTGTAAAGTTAATGAAGGACTGCGTGGGAGAAAGTGTAAAAGTAAAGGCCGCAGGCGGAATAAACTCCTGGAAAGTATGCAGAGAAATGATTGATGTGGGTGCAGAGAGAATTGGCACGAGCAGTACCTTGAAAATACTGCGGGAATTCGATGAAGAAAGGGCAGGAAAATGAATTCGGGGTTAAAAGCAGAGAGGAGGAGTTGCAGTGACCAAATATCTTTTGGCTCATGATCTTGGTACATCAGGGAATAAGGCGACCTTATTTTCTGTAGAGGGTTCATTGATTCAAAGTGTGGTCTATCCGTATGATACGCACTATTTTCACGATACATGGGTCGAACAAAATGCATGTGACTGGTGGAAGGCGGTTTGTGAAAGCACCCGTGAACTAATCAAAAAGACGGGGATCAAAGCAAATGCGATTGCAGCAGTCAGTTTCAGCGGACAGATGATGGGCTGCCTCTGTGTTGATAAAAACGGAATCCCGCTTAGGCCTGCCATTATTTGGGCGGATCAAAGGGCAACAGAACAGTCTGCACAAATCGATGGAAAAATAAGCCAATATGATTATTATAAAATCGTTGGACATAGAAATATGGCATCTTATGGAATACATAAACTCATGTGGGTTCGAGATCATGAGAGGGAGATTTACGAAAGAACGTATAAAATCTTAAATGCAAAAGACTATATTGTATACTGTCTGACCGGTAAATTCTGTACAGATTATTCGGACGCAAATGGTTGTGGTTTTTTTGACTTAAAACGGTTGTGTTGGTCGGAACAATTATTGGAATATGCCGAAATACCAATAGAGAAACTGCCCAAAGTATTCCCTTCCTCATATGTGGCCGGAGGCGTGACAGATATGGCTGCAAAGTCAACAGGGCTTGCCGCGGGAACTCCGGTTGTGATTGGTTCCGGGGACGGTGTGGCAGCAAATGTGGGGGCAGGATCTATTAGCCCGGGAAAAGCATATTGTTGTGTTGGAACCTCTGCATGGATCGCTTCCACATCGAAAGAGCCATTATTTGATGAGAAGATGCGGACAGTCACATGGGCGCATATGATACCGGGGCTATATGCACCGAATGGAACCATGCAGTATGCAGGGGGATCTTATAATTGGCTGAAAAACACGATCTGTCATATGGAATGCTATTTAGGTAGGCAAAATCATTGCTCTCCATATGAATATATGAATAAGGAGGCAGAAGAAAGTGGGGCCGGGGCTAATGGAGTTGTTTTTCTTCCCTATCTATTAGGAGAGAGAGCTCCAAGATGGGATAGGAATGCAAAGGGATGTTTTCTTGGACTGAAACCGGAAAACACGCGTGGTGATATTATTCGAAGTGTTTTAGAAGGCGTTGCATTAAATCTTTCCTTGATTTTGGACATTCTACAGAAAAATAATATGAGAATAAGTGAAATTACCTTGCTTGGTGGAGGCGCAAAAGGAAAAACCTGGTGTGAAATTATGGCGGATGTGTTTCAAACAGATATTTTAATTCCAGCTTTATTAGAAGAGGCTGGCGCTATGGGAGCGGCGGTAAATGCCGGCGTGGGAGCCGGGATCTATAAAAGCTATTCGGCAATTCATTCATTTATTGAAATGAAAGACAGGATCCAGCCGTCTAAAGAAAATAGAGAAATATATCAAGAAACAAAAGCAAAATTTAACGAATACTATAATAGTTTAAAAAAGGTTTTTAGATAGGAAGAAACATTATGAATTTAAAAAGATATTCTAAAGGAATACAACACATTGGAATACCGACGAAAAGAATGGACGAAACAGTAGAATTTTACAAGTTGTTAGGATTAGAGATTGTATATAATACTATTTATTCAGATAAAAGAGTAGTCTTTTTAAAAATAGGTTCACTTGTACTGGAGATATATGAAGATAAAGAGGCGCCTGATAATATAGGGGCGATCAATCATATTGCTATAGATGTATATGACATAGAGGAGACTTTTTCCTATATTCAGAAATGCGATTTAAATAAAGGTAATGATAAAATTCATTTTTTGCCATTCTGGAAAAACGGAATTCAATATTTTACAATTGTTGGGCCAAATGAAGAGCTTATTGAGTTTTGCCAATATATGTAAAACCAAAGTGCAAGAAATGGACTGCTGTAGTAAAAATCATACTACCTTAGGGAAAAATTGCATTAGCAGAGATACTATGCCAATTTGTATATTTTGGTACAGGGAAGAAACTCCCGCACAATTCAAACATTCGAGCTTTCAATCTGCTTCAGCTTACAGCCACCGAAGGGGGAAGTACGGACAATATTACTATACACATTCGAAGGAGAAAAAGATAAGCATATATCAAGACTTGATGGATGAAATAGAATCCCCGTATAGATTTTGATTGAGTATAGGAGATTGGTAGTTTCATATTATGAGAAAATAAATTTGCAAACTATATGAGAATGAACAGTCATGAAAATCGGAAGATGTCTGTATTGTTTGGTGTTAGATCTGTAGGCGCCGGAATAATGATTAGATCCAAAGACGCCGGTGGATGGCAGAGGCGCACGGAGGGATTATGCTATACACAGCATGACGCGCGCCTCGCGGCAAGTACGCCAGGGCGTACTTGAATATGGAAAAACAAAATTAGGAGGAGAAAATTATAACTTCTCGGAGTTATCTAAGGGAAATGTATATTGAGTAAATACTGCAATAAACGAAACTGAATATAGAACAGTGATAGAAGATCGATAGTCTCGCGGGGGAGTGAAAATACTCTATAGCACGGCTTTTAGAGGCTGTAAAAAAGTCCATAATGAAAAATCGTCAGTTCCGGTAAATGCCGGTTCTGGCGGTTTTCTGTTTCAGTCCCTTGATTAGTAAACGGTAGATAGTCCGTACCTATACAAAACTGGAGAAAATCTGTATGCTAGAGATAGATTTGCTCCAGTCTTATTTCACTTCTTCTTTACCGGGCTTCCGGCAGTTCGCGGGAAGATTCGGTGACCAAGGAAGCAAATCATCCAGAAAACTGCGGTCAGTGTCATCCAAATGCTTTGAAATCTCGGTAAGTAATTTATAAGCATAACCCTATGTGAAATAAGCGATTCTTTCAAATACAAGGACAGCCGTGTGATTGATGAGAATCCAACGGTGTTCTTAACAGCAAAAGGCGGTGGAGTGCCGCAGACAGATAAGATTCCTCTAACTGATGAACAGGTGGAAATCTTATTAGATGCAGTGAAGGGACTACAGACTTATGTATTTGTTATGCTGGGGCTTTACGCTGGTCTGCGCCGTGAAGAGATTCTGGCGCTTAAGTGGGATTCGGTATATCTGAATAAGAAAGCACCTTACCTGACAGTCAGAAGAGCATGGCATACGGAAGGGAATAAACCGGTCATTTTGGATGAACTGAAAACAAAAGCGGCTCACAGAGATATTCCTTTACCGGATCGTCTGCTGGAATGCTTAAAAGAATGGAAGGCACAATCGAAATCGGAATATGTAATTTCGAACAGTGATGGCGGTCCCCTTTCTTATACGCAGTTCAAGCATTTGTGGCAGTTTATTATCACAAGAAGCACGAAGGAACGCTTCTATTATAAATATGAGAACGGGAAAAGGGTGAGACATACCATCAAGCCGGTTCTGGGAGAGAAGGCAGCCCATAATGGTAAGGTTGTATATACCATTGATTTTGATGTGACACCACATCAGCTTCGCCATACGTATATTACTAACCTGATTGCAGCTTCGGTGGATCCGAAGACAGTGCAGTATCTGGCAGGACATGAAAACAGTAAAATCACCATGGACATTTATGCAAAGGTGAAATACAACAAGCCACAGGAATTAGCACCTATCCTGGATGATATCTGCAACCAGTGGAATGAGGCTTAATCAAAATCGAGTATAACTATGAAAATGCTGAGAGCGTGGAAGATCTGATGAAGAGAAATCCGCGCTCTCTTTACATACAGGTGACATCATTGAGGAATTACAGACCCTCAGCGATAATCAAGACATACCGTAAGGTATGAGTATGTTTTAAGGAGGTGCCTGAAATGGCAAAGAAAAAGAAAGACATTCCGAACTATGGAAAGGTCACTCATAATGGTATTGAATATTATCGCACCCGCGTGACGGATGCAGATGGAAAAAGAGTCGCGATCTATGGAGAGACTCCAGAAGAACTGTATGAAAAAGTGCAGGAAGCAAAGAGGCAGATTGAGGATGCGATTTATCGCAGAGAAAATCCGACAGTCGCTGATTATTGTGAGAAGTGGCTGAAGATAAGGTCAGCAACGATCCGTCCTACTACACTCAAGAATTATGAAAAGGCTCTGGAAAAACATATTATCAAGCCGATTGGTCATATGTACATGGATGAGGTGACAACGGATGATCTTCGACTGGTATTGCTTCCGGTATCCAAACAGTCGCAGTCACTTTATAATCTGGTGAACATGCTGATCAAATGCATCTTCTATTCAGCAGAAGCAAGTCAGGTGATTGAATATAATCCTTCCGCTGTCCTTTGTGCGAAGGGTGGAAAGCCGGGAAAAGAAAAAGATGCGCTGACAGATGAACAGGTCAAGATCCTTCTGGATACCATCAGAGATTTACCGCCGTATCTGTTTGTGATGATTGGTTTATATTCTGGTCTCCGTCGCGAAGAAATTCTCGCCCTCCAATGGGATTGCGTATTTCTGGACGAGAAGGTTCCTTACATCTCAGTTCAAAGAGCATGGCATTCTGAACATAGCAGACCTGTCATCGGAACTGAGTTAAAAACACCGGCAGCAAGAAGAGATGTTCCTATTCCGAATTGTCTGGTACAGTGCCTGAGAGAAGCAAAGGAGAAATCCATTTCTGATTTTGTTATTGCAGACAGTAATGGCGAGCCACTGGCAGATAGTCAGTTCACAAGAGTATGGAAATACATTACCGTCAGATCAACAGCTGAGAGAGTGTATTATACCTATGTGAATGGCAAGAGCATTCGGCATACAGTAAAACCGGTGCTTGGTGGTCATCAGAAAAATAATCCAAAGATTGTCTATACGATGGATTTTCAGGTAACACCACATATGCTCAGACACACCTATATCACGAATCTCATTTATGCTAATGTGGATCCGAAGACGGTCCAGTACCTGGCAGGTCATGAGAACAGTAAAGTTACTATGGATATCTATGCGAAAGTGAAGTATAATAAACCATCGGAACTCGTTTCAGTGGTGAATAAAGCACTCACTTAATAGGGGAAATGAGGCTTTACAGCGATCCAAAGCGTGGGTTAATTGATGGGTGAAATTTTCCGGGAACCCTCGAAAAAGCCCGAAAAATCAAGGGAAAATCGATCTGGAGAATGTTCAAATACGGTCTCAAAGCAGCTCGTAGAGCACCTCAGTTCAGCAAACGTTAATCGTTGTTGTTCAATATTGTATTTTCTATCCCGGAAGTATTTTGCTTCCGGGATTTTTCTAAAAATATCTAAAACGATCTATTATCAAAAATAAATTAAAATTCAGATTAGAAATCAAAATAATAATTCAGTAAAAATCCAGAGTAATTTAATAGAAGAGTGTATTGGAGTGTGGAGTATCTACAAGTAGAGAAAAAGCAAGTTGCGGATGCAAATTTTTGCAGGGGAGTATCTGCAAGATAGAGAAAGAGCAAGTTGCGGATGCAAATTTTTGAAGGAGAGTATCTGCAAGATAGAGAAAAGGCAAGTCGCGGATGCAAATTTTTCCAAATTAATAGAAAAAAGCATCTGCAAAGGTATTTAACAAGCCGATGCAGATACAACAGTCTAATAAAAGGTATCTGCAAGAGCATTTAACAAGCTAATGTAGATACAGCTGTTTATAAAAAATCATCTACAAGAGAACTATATGGGCTGGTAAAGATACCCCAATATTAGAGTTAAGTAACTAAATCAAGAATAAATTAAGAACCAGAAGTAGGAGGCGAAATTGCTTATGCACAATTTTAAAGAATCACTGATTGAAGAACAACAGCGTTTAGAGGAGATTATAGCTAGGGCAAAAATGGAGAATGCTCATATGCCGGAAGGATATTTAAGAATATCAAAGCACAAGAATAGATGTCGTTATTATCATTGTCTGACAGATCGGAATGGGACTTACATTCCCAAAAGGAACATAATATTAAGTAAACAATTGGCTCAGAAAGCATATAACAAATCAATTATAGATAAAGCAGAAGAGCAACTTAGGCAAATAAATAAAATATTAAAAGTAGATGCAGACGAAGAAATGAAAAAATTGTATGATTCCCTACATCCTGAACGGAAAAAATTGATCATTCCATTTGAGGAAAACTGGGAAGATAAGTTGCAAAAATGGTATGAAACATCCTATCAAGGAAAAGAATTTAGAGAAGGTATACCAGTTCTTCTGACTGAAAAAGGAGAACAAGTACGATCAAAATCAGAAAAAATATTAGCAGATTATTTTTACAGAAAGAAGATTTTATATAAATATGAAAAACCATTATATTTAAAAGGATATGGTATAGTATATCCGGATTTCACATTCTTATCTTCGAAAACAGAGCAAGAAATATATTGGGAACATGAAGGGATGATGGATAATCAAGAGTATGCAAGGAGTGCAGTTCGTAAAATAGAATCTTATCAGAAAAATGGAATTTATCCTGGAGAAAGGTTGATTCTTACTTTTGAAACTGAGCAGAATGTGCTTAGCCAGAATATAGTTGCAGGTTTAGTAGAAAAATATTTGTGAAGGCGGAAAAGCATCTGTAGAATTATTGCATGAGCAAATGAGGATACCAAAACGTTTAAAATGAATAGCGAAATAAAAAGATGTCACGTAGTGGTATATTAAAATTATGTGGATGTAATTGAAGAAAAAATATGATATCATGTGAGCAACAAATCGTTATTTTTAGAACAAAATATTTCTATAAGATTAAGCAGATTTTAGTCAATATGAGCTGTTTATCATTGGATTTGATATATCACTTTTTAAAAGAATAGTTTACAATAAATACAAGTAGAAAAAAAGGAGATTTAAAAAAAGGAGGATTTGACATGAAAATTTTGAAAAGTATTCTTAATTATATCCCATTAGCCACGTTTCTCATATTTGTGGTTACTGATGGAATTTTTTCTCTAACATCGGCATTAATTTTTGTTATTTCCACGAGTGGTCTACTAATTAATTGGAAAAGAAAAACAGAGATGAAGAATTAAGAAAATAGGAATTTGTGGAGGATGAAAAGATTATGATAAAGAATATCGCTATTGTCAGTTTATCGAGCGGAACAATAGGAGAGGATTTTGTTAAGCATGAGGTAGATATAGGAATAAAAAGGTTGAATGACTTTGGCCTGAATGTTCGATTTATGCCTCATGCCCTTAAAGGAATAGAATATGTCAAAAACCATCCTGAAAAGCGTGCGGCTGATTTGTTACAAGCCCTTAGTGATCCGGAGATTGATATGATTCTCTGTGCAATTGGTGGAGATGATACATATCGCTTGTTGCCTTTCCTGTTTGAACATAATGAACTGGCAGATGCAGTCTCCAATAAAGTATTTCTTGGCTTTTCTGATACGACGATCAATCATTTTATGCTCCATAAGGTTGGAATGAAAACGTTCTATGGGCAGTCTTTCCTTGCGGACGTCTGTGAACTGGACAAAGATATGCTCCCATATACAAAAAAGTATTTTGAAGAACTGATAAGTACCGGAATGATAAAAGAAGTCAGACCCAGCGAAATCTGGTATGAAGGAAGGACGGATTTTGGTATCGATCGGGTTGGCACACCTTTAAAATATCATTCCGATTATGGTTTTGAATTACTGCAAGGCAATTCTGTTTTCTCAGGAGAGATTCTTGGCGGTTGTATTGATTCCATTTATGATTTTTTCAATGGAGAACGCTATGTGGATATGCCGCTTTTTTGCAAGAAGTACAAACTATTCCCAGAGATTGCAGATTGGGTCGGAAAGATTCTTCTGTTAGAATCCAGTGAAGAGAAGATGTCTCCTGAAAAATACAGAAAAGCTGTACTCGCACTAAAAGAAACAGGCATTTTTGATGTGATTTCAGGTATTCTTATAGGAAAGCCGATGGATGAAACTTATGTGCAGGAATATAAACAGATACTGGTAGACGTAATTGATCATCCGAATTTGCCTATAGTGTGCAATATCAATATCGGACACGCCCAGCCACGTTGCATCATTCCATTTGGTGTTGTGGCAATGGTCGATATTGATAATCAAGTAATCAGATTTGCAAACTGAGAGACAACTTCTAATTTGACGAAATATTTGGCTGGCTTTCCCTATTTTACAGGCATCCCAGCCTTGCAGATTACTAACACAAGTAATAGTGAAAAACATTTTTATATTGTTTATTATAATTATAGAGAACATATGGGGCACGAGAAAAGGCAATTATAAATTGAATTCAGAGAGTAATCCAATAGAAATTCTTTATTGTTGTATTGCGATTCCTCTAGGGTTACTCATTGTAGTAGCAACATTTTGGAGTATGTTCGGAAAGAACTCAAATAAAGAAAAGAATAAAAACTAGGAGGGAAAGGTATGATTTGCAAAAATTGTTCAGCACAAATTCCGGATGGCAGTAAATTTTGTACAGCATGTGGGCATAAAATAGTGGTAGAACCATTTGTTGCTCCAAAACCACAGCAACCACCACAGACAGAGCCTACACAGGTTCCGCCACAGGCGCAGCATATGCAGACACCGCCACAGGCACAGCCTACACAGGTGCCACCACAGACAACGTATACACAGGCACCGCCACAGACATCATATACGCAGATTCCACCACAGGTACAGCAGGGGCAGGTGCTACCATATAATCTTAATGGTACACAACAACAGACTGTGAGTAAGAATCCTGCACTTGATGCACCGTTGACAGTGCTTGATTTTTTCCTGATGTCACTGTTGTCATTTGTTCCTATAATTGGATTTATTTTCTTACTTATATGGGCATTTTCGGGAAATACAAATATTAATCGAAAGAATTATGCCAGAGCAGCACTTATCTGGATACTCGTAAGTATTGGATTAGTGATTTTACTGAGCATCATAGGAGGCGGAATTTTAAATAGCATGATGTAAGGAATAATGATAAAAAATACGTGTGAAAATAAAGAAATTTAGCTTTGCAGTGTAGAATAGAAGTATCCTGATAAGTATAAAGTGTTTTAACTTTGCAACTTGTCAGGATATTTTCTTGTGTTTTCTGTGCTGGAAAAGTAATATTAATAGTGAGTTGTATGTGGCTTGTATTTGTAATGGATTGCATTCATAAAGAGAGGAATTAGAAATGAGAAAAGAAAGTACATTATGTTACATCGAACAGGATAATAAATATCTGATGCTTCATCGTGTTGTGAAGAAAAATGATGTGAATAAGGATAAATGGATTGGAGTAGGAGGACATTTTGAGCATGGAGAAAGTCCGGAAGAGTGTCTGCTTAGAGAGGTCAAAGAAGAGACTGGGTATACGCTGACATCGTGGAAATATCGCGGGATTGTAACATTTGTCTATGGAGAAGATGTCATTGAATATATGTCGCTTTATACGGCAGATGCATTTACGGGAGAGCCGATAGAATGCGATGAAGGTGTTCTTGAATGGGTTGAAAAAGATAGAATCGGAGAATTGAACTTATGGGAAGGAGACCGTGTTTTCTTTCGATTGTTGGACGAGAGGGAAGACTTCTTTTCGTTGAAATTAGTATATAACAAATCCGATGTGTTGGAATATGCAGCACTCGACGGCATACCAATGGAGCTTTTTGATGTTATTAATCCGGATGGTAGTAAAACGGGAGTTGTAAAAGAACGTGGGGTGGCACACCGGGAGGGGGCGCTTCATGCAACTGTTCATACATGGATTGTCAGAAAAAATGACAAGAGTGGTTATGATGTACTATTGCAGAAGAGAAGTCTTTGTAAGGACTCTAATCCGGGAAGTTATGACATTTCTTCAGCAGGACATGTGGATGCAGGAGATGAGACTCTCGAAAGTGCTCTGAGAGAATTGTGGGAAGAACTGGGAATTGAGGCGACGGAAGATGATTTGACAGAGGTTGGAGTTCATAGAGGACAGTTTGAGGCTGTATTTCATGGAAGATTATTCAAAGATAACGAATTGAGTACGGTTTACCTTTATCAGAAACCGGTTGATATTACAACGCTTACATTACAAGAGTCAGAAGTATCCGAAGTTATTTGGATGGATTTTTCAGAGTGCAGAGAAAAGATTAAAAATAAATCGTTACCGAACTGTATTTATCTGGAAGAATTTGATATGATTGGAGAGAAACTCGGAATACTGTCTGAGAAAAATATATAGTAGGAGAGCAAGATGAGTATATTAAATGTAGAACATTTATCACATGGATTTGGAGATCGTGCGATTTTTTCGGATGTATCATTCCGTCTTTTGAAGGGCGAGCACATCGGTCTGGTGGGGGCTAATGGTGAAGGAAAATCCACATTTATGAGTATTGTTACCGGAAAATTGCTGCCGGATGAAGGTAAAGTAGAATGGGCGAAAAATATGCATGCAGGATATTTGGATCAGCATGCAGTTTTAAAAAGCGGGATGACGATTCGTGAAGCATTAAAAACAGCATTTGATCCGCTTTTGCAAAAAGAACAGAGAATGAATGAAATCTGTGACATGTTAGGAACAGCAGATGATGAGCAGATGACGGAGCTTATGGAAGAACTTGGAACAATCCAGGACGAGCTGACACTGCATGATTTTTATACAATTGATGCAAAAGTAGAAGAGGTGGCAAGAGCACTGGGCCTGCTTGATCTGGGGCTTGAGAGGGATGTGACAGATTTAAGTGGAGGTCAGAGAACAAAAGTGCTCCTGGCAAAGCTACTTTTAGAAAAACCAGATATCCTTTTGTTAGATGAGCCGACAAACTACCTGGATGAGGAACATATTGTCTGGCTGAAACGATATTTATTAGATTATGAAAATGCATTTATATTAATCTCGCATGACATTCCGTTTTTGAATGATGTGGTAAATATTATTTATCACATGGAGAATCAGGAACTGAATCGTTATGTCGGAGATTATGATCATTTTCAAGAAGTTTATGCAGTAAAAAAAGCACAGCTGGAGGCTGCGTATCGTCGTCAGCAGCAGGAAATCAGTGAACTGAAAGATTTTGTGGCGCGTAATAAAGCACGTGTTTCTACAAGAAATATGGCTATGTCACGCCAGAAAAAACTGGATAAAATGGATGTAATCGAATTGGCGGCAGAGAGACCGAAGCCACAGTTTAAATTTCAGTATGGAAGAACTCCTGGAAAAATTTTATTTGAGACAGAGAACCTTGTTACAGGATATGATGAGCCATTGTCAAAACCTTTGAATTTTTCTATGGAACGTGGAAATAAAATTGCTCTGGTAGGAACGAACGGCATTGGAAAAACTACATTGTTGAAGAGTATTTTAGGGCTGATTCCTTCACTGTCCGGAAAGTGTGAGTTGGGTGAAAATTTACAGATTGGTTATTTTGAACAGGAAGTAAAAGGTGATAACCGAAATACCTGTATTGAGGAGATTTGGGAAGAATTCCCTTCGTTTACTCAATATGAAGTGCGTTCTGCACTGGCGAAATGTGGATTGACGACAAAGCATATTGAAAGTCAAGTGAGGGTACTTAGCGGAGGAGAGCAGGCAAAGGTGCGTCTTTGTAAGCTGATGAACAGAGATACGAATATTTTGCTTTTAGATGAGCCGACGAATCATTTGGATGTGGATGCAAAGGATTCATTAAAGAAAGCATTACAGGAATACAGGGGAAGCATTTTGCTAATCTGTCATGAACCGGAATTTTACAAAGATGTAGTAAATGATGTCTGGGATATGAGCCGCTGGACAACAAAAGTTTTCTGATAGATTTGTGGGTATAAGAGTGATTTTTTGAAGTGTCTGTGCCGGGTAACTAATAAGTACTTATTAGAATGTATTGATGGTGAGCATATTGAACTTAAAAAATTTCATAGTTATAATAAGAATATGCGAAAAAATGAAAATTAAGTTTGAAAACAAAGGAGAATCATCAATGAAAATGTTATCCATTGAACAGGAACTGAAGAATAACACTTATCCGGGAAGAGGAATCATCTTTGGAAAAAGTGAAGATGGTACAAAAGCTGTAGCAGCTTATTTTATTATGGGGAGAAGTGAGAACAGTCGTAATCGTGTGTTTGTGGAAGATGGGGAAGGTATCCGCACACAGGCGTTTGATCCATCCAAATTGACAGATCCAAGTCTGATTATTTATGCACCGGTACGTGTGCTTGGAAACAAAACAATTGTTACAAACGGAGATCAGACAGATACAATTTACGAGGGAATGGATAAACAGCTTACATTCGAACAGTCTCTTCGTTCACGTGAGTTTGAGCCGGACGGACCGAATTATACACCACGTATTTCAGGTGTGATGCATTTGGAAGACGGAAAGTATAACTATGCAATGTCTATTTTGAAAAGTAATAATGGTAATCCGGAAAGCTGCAATCGTTATACATTTGCATACGAGAATCCGGCAGCTGGTGAGGGACATTTTATTCATACATATATGCATGACGGGAATCCGCTTCCAAGCTTTGAAGGAGAGCCAAAGTTAATTGGAATTCCAAATGATATGGAGAGTTTTACAGAGTTGTTATGGAACAGCCTGAATGAAGAAAATAAAGTTTCATTATTTGTCCGCTACATCGATATTGAGACAGGAAAATACGAGACAAAGATTGTAAATAAAAATAACTAAATAATATCAGAACTGTGAAATACAATTAGTAAGAGGAGCAGATAAGATGAAAGAATTAGAATTAAAATATGGTTGTAATCCAAATCAGAAACCTTCAAGAATTTATATGGCTGACGGAAGTGAACTTCCAATCCAGGTATTATGCGGACGTCCGGGATATATTAACTTCCTGGATGCATTTAATGGCTGGCTGCTTGTATCAGAATTGAAAAAGGCAACAGGTCTTCCTGCAGCAACATCATTTAAACATGTTTCGCCGGCAGGAGCAGCAGTGGGACTTCCATTAGATGAGACACTTGCAAAAATTTACTGGGTAGATGACCTTGGAGAACTTTCTCCACTGGCATCAGCATATGCAAGAGCAAGAGGTGCAGATAGAATGTCTTCATTCGGTGATTTTATTGCACTTTCTGATGTGTGTGATGTAGATACAGCAAGATTGATCAAGAGAGAGGTCTCAGATGGTGTAATCGCACCTGGATTTGAGCCGGAAGCATTGGAATTGTTGAAACAGAAGAAAAAAGGAAATTACAATGTTATTCAGATCGATCCAAATTACGTGCCGGCTCCATTGGAACATAAAGAAGTATTTGGAATTACATTTGAACAGGGAAGAAATGAGTTGAAGATTGATGATGAGTTTTTCTCAAATGTTGTAACAGATAATAAGGAAATTCCTGATTCAGCTAAGATGGACCTTGCAATTTCTATGATCACATTAAAATATACACAGTCAAACTCTGTATGTTATGTAAAGGGCGGACAGGCAATCGGTATCGGAGCAGGACAGCAGTCTCGTATTCATTGTACACGTCTGGCAGGACAGAAGGCAGACAACTGGTGGCTCCGTCAGTCTCCACAAGTTCTGGGACTTCAGTTTAAAGATGGAATCGGACGTGCGGATCGCGATAATGCAATCGATCTCTATATTGGAGAAGAATATATGGATGTTCTTGCAGATGGTGTTTGGGAGAATACATTTAAAGAAAAACCAGCAGTATTTACAAGAGAAGAAAAACGTGCATGGCTGGATAAGATGACAGATGTTTCACTTGGTTCAGATGCATTCTTCCCATTTGGAGATAATATCGAACGAGCTCATAAGAGTGGTGTAAAATATATTGCACAGCCGGGCGGCTCAGTGAGAGATGACAATGTAATTTCAGTATGTAATAAATATGGCATGGCAATGGCATTTACAGGAATTCGTTTATTCCACCACTAAAATATACTAAAAATAAAAAAGAATGTGCTTTGGTACATTCTTTTTTTTGTGCCGTGGGACTGGAAAAAACGAGGGTAATGTGGTATAGTCACTACTATATGGAGGAAACACTATGGTATTAGAGACGAGAAGTCCTGAACAGACATTTCAGATTGGCGTTGATCTGGCAAAGAAAGCCGTACCGGGACAAGTATTTACTTTGACAGGAGATCTAGGCGTTGGCAAAACGGTATTTACACAGGGATTTGCACATGGTTTAGGAATCACAGAGCCTGTGAACAGTCCGACATTCACAATCGTTCAGGTATATGAGGGTGGACGACTTCCATTTTATCATTTTGATGTATATCGTATCGGTGATGTAGAAGAGATGGATGAAGTCGGTTTTGATGAATATGTGATGGGGGAAGGCGTATCGCTGATCGAATGGGCAAATTTGATTGAAGAGATACTTCCTGAAAGACGTACAGAGATCATTATTGAAAAAGATCTTCAAGAAGGATTTGAGTATCGGAGAATTACGATAGAAGAACGATAAAAAACACAGTTGGGAAAAGGTCAGCGTTGTCTGACCTTTCTTGGTTAGCATTCAAGTCGAGCAACCGCGAGACTTAACAAGGTGACAGGAGGAGCATATGAAAGTACTGGCAATTGACAGCTCAGGAATGACTGCAACAGTGGCAGTTGTAGAAGATACGCAAACAATTGCGGAATATACAGTAAATTTTAAAAAGACACATTCACAGACATTGTTGCCGATGATCGATACAATGGGGAAGATGATAGAGCTTGATCTGAAATCAATCGATGCGATTGCTGTAGCAGGAGGACCAGGTTCATTTACAGGTCTTCGAATTGGGTCAGCTACGGCAAAAGGATTGGGACTGGCATTGGAGAAACCATTGATACACGTGCCGACAGTAGATGGACTTGCGTATAATCTTTATGGGTGCCAGGATATTATTTGTCCTATTATGGATGCCAGAAGAAAGCAAGTTTATACAGGAATGTACACATTTGCAAGAAGAGAACTGGAAGGAAGTAAGGAGACAGAACTGGTACTGGATGTATTAGAAGCACAGAATGCATCGCCAATAGACGAGTTAATAGAGCGTTTGAATATACATGGAAGACCGGTTGTATTTCTCGGAGATGGAGTGCCGGTATATCAGGATGTAATCAGAGAAAAGATGCGTGTACCATTTTCTTTTGCACCTGCGAGTGCGAACCGTCAGAGAGCAGCAGTAGTCGGAGCTCTTGGAATTCAGTATTATAAAGAGGAAAAATTTGAGACGGCAATGGAACATCAGCCGGACTATCTGCGTGTATCACAGGCGGAAAGAGAGCGTGCGGAAAAAGAACGTAAGGCTGTTGTATCGATTCGTCAGATGAAAGTAGAAGATGCGGCAGCAATCGCAGAGATGGAACATCAGACATTTTCAGATGCTTGGAGCGAGAAGGCGATTCTTGATACACTTCGTAATCCAAAAACAATTTGTCTTGTAGCAGAAAAGATTGGGAAAATTGTAGGATATTGTATTGTCTATACAGCAGATGATGAGGCTGATATTGCCCGAATCGCAGTCTTAAAAGAATCAAGAAGATTTGGTATCGCATCAGAATTGATACATGCATTAGACGTGATCTGCTGGGAGAACCAGATACAGATTATTATGTTGGATGTTCGTGTCAGCAATGATGGTGCAAGAGCATTTTACGAAAAGCATGGCTTTACACAAGACGGAATTCGTGAAAATTATTATAAAAATCCAATTGAAGATGCGATTTTAATGAGTCGTGCGGTGATACCAACGAAAAAATAGAGCGTAGAAATAGAGGAATAATATGTTAGATGTATGTTTACTTGGCTGTGGCGGGATGATGCCACTGCCATATCGTTGGCTGACGTCCCTGATGACCAGATTTAATGGGAGCAGTTTGCTGATCGATTGTGGAGAGGGAACACAGATCGCAATAAAAGAAAAAGGCTGGAGTTTTAAACCGATTGATGTGATTTGTTTTACTCATTATCACGGTGACCATATTAGTGGTTTACCGGGATTGTTGCTGACAATGGGAAATGCGGACCGAACAGAACCGCTGACTTTAATCGGACCAAAAGGCTTAGAGAGAGTTGTAAATGCCCTCAGGGTAATTGCACCGGAATTACCATTTCCGATTTATTACAAAGAAATTGAAGGTGCAGAACAGACTTTTGAGATGAATGGATACAGGCTTAAGGCGTTTCGTGTAAATCATAATGTACTTTGTTACGGATATACATTGGAAATCGATCGTGCCGGAAAATTTGATCCTGCACGTGCAAAAGAACAGAATATTGAACAGAAATACTGGAGTTTGTTGCAGAAGGGTGAAACGATAGAGACGGAAGGTCGTGTGCTGACTCCGGACATGGTGCTTGGACCAGCCAGAAAAGGAATTAAACTGACTTATACAACGGATACAAGACCGACAAAATCAATTCGTGAAAATGCGGTGGATTCGGATTTGTTTATTTGTGAAGGAATGTACGGAGAGAAAGAAAAGGCAGCAAAAGCTGTTGAATATAAGCATATGACATTTTATGAGGCAGCAGAGCTTGCAAAAGAAGCAAATGTAAGAGAAATGTGGTTGACACATTATAGTCCGTCGCTTACGCATCCGGAGATGTATATGGATGAGGTGCGTAAGATTTTTCCGGCGTCTAAGGCGGGAAAAGACAGGATGTCTGTAGAAATGAAATTTGACTAGGAGAAAATTATGAGGGAAATACAGGATATTAATATTTTGGCAATAGAAAGCTCCTGCGATGAAACTGCAGCAGCAGTAGTGCATAATGGAAGAGAAGTACGATCTAATATTATTTCTTCTCAGATTGACCTGCACAAATTGTATGGTGGAGTCGTACCGGAAATCGCCTCCAGAAAGCATATTGAAAAAATTAACCAGGTAATTGAAGAGGCATTGAAAGAAGCGGATACAACATTGGACGAAATCGATGCGATCGGAGTGACTTACGGACCAGGGCTTGTGGGAGCCCTGTTAGTTGGCGTTGCAGAAGCAAAGGCAATCGCATTTGCAAAGAATAAACCATTGATTGGAGTGCATCATATAGAAGGTCATATTTCTGCAAATTATATTGAACATCCAGATTTAGAGCCGCCATTTTTGTGCCTGGTAGTATCTGGCGGACATACACATCTTGTATGTGTAAAGGAATATGGAAAGTATGAAATCTTAGGTGGAACACGCGATGATGCCGTTGGAGAAGCCTATGATAAAGTGGCACGTACAATTGGTTTGGGATATCCGGGAGGACCGAAGATTGAAAGAATTGCACGTGAAGGAGATCCAAATGCGATTGTATTTCCAAAAGCACGAATCGAAGGATCACCATATGATTTTAGCTTTAGCGGATTGAAATCAGCTGTCTTAAACTATATCAATGGATGTCAAATGAAAGGACAGGAATATAATCCGGCAGATATTGCGGCATCATTTCAGAAGGCGGCAATTGATGCATTGGTAGAGAAATCTATGAAAGCAGTAGATGAATTTGATATGTATAAGTTTGCGATAGCAGGCGGAGTGGCATCGAATGGTGCATTGCGTCAGGCGATGGAAGAGGCATGTGCAAAACGTGATATGAAATTTTATTATCCGTCTCCGATTTTCTGTACAGATAATGCGGCAATGATCGGTGCAGCGGCATATTATGAATATCTTGCGGGAACAAGACATGGATGGGATTTGAATGCCGTGCCAAATCTGAAGCTTGGGGAACGATGATTATAAGGTTTATCTCAGTCGAGAAGACTCCCACCTCTTTAGGTGGTGAGTAATAGCAAATTTGTCTCAGTGGGAGTCCAATCTCCGACTGAGATAAACGCTCCGCGAGCATGCGCAGTGATTCTGATAGGAATATGTCAGCTTTGCTGACCAGAATCACGCGCCAAGTCTCACGGACGTTCGACTTGAAAAAGTAGGGAATAAAGAGGAGAATCTTGAAATGGTAAAGAAACATTGTACAGCAATCGTATTGGCAGCAGGACAGGGAAAGCGAATGGGAACAAAAGTGCATAAACAATATCTGTTGTTACAGGATAAACCGGTGCTGTATTATTCATTACAGACATTTCAAGATTCAGCTCTTATAGATGAGATTTATCTTGTTACCGGACAAGGAGAGGAATCCTATTGTGAGGAACAGATTGTAAGACCATATGGTTTTACGAAAGTGACACATATTGTGGAAGGCGGAGCAGAACGTTATAATTCCGTATGGAATGCATTAAAGTACGTAGAGGATGGATATGTATTCATTCATGATGGCGCACGCCCGTTTATAAGTGAAGAGATAATAGAACGTGCATATGAATCTGTTCAGAGTTGTAATGCATGTGTTGTTGGAATGCCAGTAAAGGATACAATAAAGATTGCGGATGATCATGCAAATGTTGCTGAAACTCCGGACAGAAGTAAAGTATGGATGGTGCAGACACCACAGGTTTTTCATGTTGGGCTGGTGAAAGAAGCATATAGATGTTTAATGGAACAAGAAGAGACGAATGTAACGGATGATGCGATGGTAGTAGAAACATTTACGGGGCATTCTGTAAGATTAGTGCAAGGAAGCTATGAAAATATTAAAATCACAACGCCGGAAGACTTGGAAATAGGCGAGGTTTTTGCTGAAAAATATGGGAAATAAATAACTTTAAAAAAAGTTTAAAAAAGTTTTGAAAAAGTGTTGACATAATATAAACCATGTGATAGTATACTACTTGTCGCGAACGACATAAACAAAAAGCGACAAAACAGAATATGGAGAGGTATCGAAGTGGTCATAACGAGGCGGTCTTGAAAACCGTTTGTCCGCAAGGGCGCGTGGGTTCGAATCCCACCCTCTCCGCTTGAATCGTATCGGCAAATGCCGATACGATTTTTTGTATATTAAGAAAGTGTTCTTTCCTAATATACAAAAAGGCTCCGTGAGGATGCATTTTATAAACTTGAAAAAAGGACTGGACAAATCAGAACAAATCATGTATATTAGTCTTTGGTCATTTTTTTGGAGAAGTACCCAAGCTGGCCGAAGGGGCTCCCCTGGAAAGGGAGTAGGTCGTTAGTAGCGGCGCGAGGGTTCAAATCCCTCCTTCTCCGTTTGTGTTACATGATTATCTCAGTCGAGAAGACT